>Ga0101941_1000320_pt1 | contig 96148 bp, 84 predicted proteins | sample DewCreD2012metaG_3_FD_75242 | JGI IMG/M metagenome (GOLD analysis project Ga0101941, IMG submission 75242) | Hot spring sediment bacterial and archeal communities from British Columbia, Canada, to study Microbial Dark Matter (Phase II) - Dewar... ... | reverse complement strand
TTGAGCCCGAATAACCCCTCTATCACTCCCCATGCAAACACCCCGGCGGGAGGCGTGAAGTATGCAGGCAACTCCTCTGCTACTTCGGGCCAGCTTCCCAGATTCGGTGGCTGTACCACCCGACGCGCTATCCACTCTAACGGGCGCACCGCGCGCTCGCCGTCGCCCAGTTTCGCCCATGCCAGCGTCGCCCACGGCTGCTGCTGTCCCCCTGCCTGACTGCCCACCGTCGCCATCACATGGCGTGGGAAGTTGTTGCTACAGTATACCTGTCCCTCACTGCCCGTGAGCGTGTCCGCCAGATGGCGCATCGAGGTGTATTGCTCAGTAACACTCAGCGGACAGTACAGCACGGGCCAGATGAGCGTATGATACTGCCCTTCCAGATGCAGCACACCCAGACTATCCCGATAGAAAGCGAACCTGCCCAGCTCGGGCATCCAGAGGTTTTCGCGCAGGGCACGCCACATACGTATCCTCTGCCGGAGGCAGGCTTGTGCCTCCTCTTTCCGCCCTGCTGCCTCCAGAAACCTGCCTAAAATACGCTGCATTTCCATACCCGCGATGGTCGGTGAGGTGCCGTCTTCGGGAGTGGAGATGTAGTCCTCCTGATTGCCAATCTGCTGTCCAAAGCCCAGCAAGCCGTTGCCGTCGGGGTCATGTTCTTCAAAGGTCTGCTTCACCACGCGCTGCAGTGCAGGCAGGATACGCCGCAGGAAATCGCGGTCGCCTGTATGCTGCCAGTAATGCTCCACGCCCCACACGTAAAACTGGTTCCATCCACCGAAATCCAGGCGGGTTTGCCCGTTCGGGTGCAGTTGCGGAACCTGTCCGCTGGGCAGGAGATGCCTGGCATGGGTTAGCAACATCTCGCGCGAGCGAGAAGCCTGCCCTATCCAGTCCGCCGCCATGTTATGCTGCTGGCTATAGAAGGTTCCCCAGTGGTGCAGGCTCTCAATCCAGCCGTAGGGACGCACCCAGGCGTATTCCATATTGATGAGCGACCAGCGGAAGGCGTCGTTGAGTTCACGAGAGGGCGTCTGTATCCACGCGGAGGCGCGCAGGCTGCGAAATCGCTGGCGACACTCTTTCTCCAGTACATCCGGGCGCACGCGAGCCAGTGCCATTGCCCGCTCCTTGTCCTGCGCGAACGCGGCGACAAGGGCTGTTCGGTCTCTTTCCGCATCGTACTCTACACCGACGAAAGCTCTGTCCTGAAACAGTCGAGTGGACACATCCTTCTCCATGAAAACCGCCACCGAGAGAGGAAGCCCCCGCGTGTGCAGCACTGCTCCCCACGGTTGCAGGTCTACCGCCTGTTCTTCCACGGGGGTCGGCAGGAACTCCGCCTGCATGAGGTAGTCCACGCGCGAGGGCAGTTGTGGGCGGAATCCGTGAATGCGTACTCGCCCGATACCGCCGTAGCGCAGCACCAGCCGCGCCTTTGGCTGACAGGTGATGATGAATAGTGCGGAGCCTTCCCAGCGTTGCGTGTCTCTGCCTCGTGCGGTTGGCAGTACCTGCACACGCACTCGCTTACCCGCTACCGTGCCCAGTGCTTCTATGCCCTCACCGGCAGGGATATTGCGCACCAGCAAGTCCTTCGCTTCGTGAAGCCATCGGATACCGCCACTGTTCTGCACACCCACCAGCAGTTTACCCAGCGCAAGATACTCCAGCCAGAACTGCGGGTCGTGGTCGTAGGTGAACATCCCCACAATGCCCGACGCTTCATGCCCCGAGACTACCGTCTCGTGCAGCGCCGCCATCCGCTCGAAGCGTGGCTGAGCCAGCGCAGGCGCGACACTCAGTACGAATAGCAAAACACAGCGCAACCAGAGGCGCATCCCTTTCCCCCTCCCCTCACGAAGTGGCGCGCTGTTCGAGAGCCGGATATGCTTTCGCGACGGCAAGCGAAACGTCCTGCGTTGGGCAAGGGAACGGGAGCAAGAGAATGATGATCCCTGCGATACCTCAAAGGTTGTGGAGACAGGAGAGGCGCCGGTGAATAATAGCAGGTTTTGCTCTCTTCCTGCACGAATAGAAAAGTACTATCCTGCTACCTGCCGGTGGAGAGAATGCAACCTGTTCTCTGGGTTCTTGCTTTCGCGTGTACATATCCGGCTGTCGCATACGCCTTGACTGCCGCATACGCTATGAATGCGAAGCGCGGTAAGGGTGCGCTGGCGGCTTCGCTGGGAGGGGTGTTTGCGCTGGGCGCAGCGCTGGGATGGATTCTGTCTCGTCTGGCTCAGCCTCTCCTCAGCTGGATAGTATGGGACGTGGTCGTGTGGTTGCCGTCCTGGTGGGCGGTACGCACCCGTATCCGGCGCGCCCGCGAGGCTGGGGAGGGACAAACCGCTCGTGCGATAGGGCAGGCGTTGCGCCAAGCGGTACTGCACACGGTGTTGCTCAGCGGAGCCATTCTCTTCTGTATCCCCTTCGCGTGGCTGGTGGTTACCTCGCTGAAAGAGGACGAGGACATGAGCAAGTTCCCACCGGTGTGGATCCCTCGCCAGCAGGTAACGGTGAGCATCCACGGTAAAGAGTGTGGAGTGAGCACTCTCAAGCAGGATGGGCAAACGCTGAAGGTGGCAACCTTGGAGGAGCTGGAGACAGGCGAGCATCGTGTGCAGGTGCTGGAGCCGCCAGAACGCCGCGGCGAAGTGCTTCTGGTGCCCGGCTCGCAACTGCAGAAGGTGCGCGTGTTTGCCCCCAAATGGGAAAACTACTGGGACGCCCTGCGCTTCCTGCCTCCGGAGACCAACTACGGACTGGTCTTTCTGTGGAACACACTGTTTCTGTCCATCCTCAGCATCATCGGCACGGTGCTGAGCAGTTCGCTGGTAGCCTTTGCCTTCAGCCGGTTACGCTGGCCCGGCAGAGACATCTGGTTCGTGGTGCTTCTGGCGACGATGATGGTGCCCGGCGCGGTGACCATGCTGCCGGTGTTCGTTATCTTCCGTGCGCTGGGCTGGGTAGATACCCTGCGCCCGCTATGGGTTCCCGCCTTCTTCGGCAGTGCGTTCAACATCTTTCTGCTCCGGCAGTTCTTCATGACCATCCCGATGGACCTAGAGGACGCTGCCAAGATCGACGGCTGCAGTTACTTCGGCATCTACTGGCGCATTATGTTGCCGTTGATTAAACCCGCGCTGGCAGCAGTGACGATATGGACGTTCATGGGCGCGTGGAACAACTTCATGGGTCCGCTTATCTACATCTCCAGCCCCGAGAAGATGCCTCTGGCTTACGCCCTGCAGCTGTTCCAGTCTCAGCATGGCGGTGAACCGGGCATGTTGATGGCAGCGGCGACGATGGTGATGCTGCCTGTGCTGGTGCTGTTCTTCTTCACGCAACGCTACTTCATCGAGGGCGTGACGCTGACAGGTATCAAGGGGTAAAGGCAGGTGGGTGCGTGTGCGCTTCGGCGACGACTTGATGCACGAAGAGATTTACCGCCTGTTCATACGCGAGTCCGGGCAGGCGACCTGCTTTTCGTTCGTGGTGATGGGCGCGGTAGTAGCAGGTGCAGCTCTGGGTGGAGCCATTGCGACGATGTCACCCAACATCGCCGACCCCCAGGCGGTTGTGCTGGTGATGATGGTGGTAGCGGGCATCGTTGCGTACGCCTACAAGCTGATACGCTCCCGCCCTGCGCTCTCTCCCGATGACATCCGTCGCCTCCTGCCTTTGCTTCATCTGGATGATGGTGAACAGGCGTACATAGACACTCTGCTGGCTCTTGGTGAAAACCCTTCCCTCAGCGAAGAGACCGCAGCGCAGATTGCGCGTGAGCTGAGCACCCTTCTGGATACCTACTACGAGTTGCAGAACCAGCTGGACGGGTTACGCGAGGCGATGGGTACCGCCAGCGAAGAGGAGCGCGAAAACCTGCGCAAGCGTCTGAAGGAAACGGAAGACGCCGAGGCCCGCGCCGCGCTGGAAGAGAGCCTGCAACTGGTGGAACAACGCCTGAAGAGCCAGCACGCGCTGGCAACGTATGTGCAGCGTATGGAAGCGCATCTGGAGCTTATCCTGCAAACGCTCAAAAGCCTGCGCGAATCGCTGGCTCGCCTGAAGCTGGCGCCCGAAGGGTTGAACGAGTTCGACGTAGAACAGCTGCGCCAGCGTCTGCTGGAGCTGCGACAGGAAGCGGCGGCTATCGAAAACGCCGCGCAGGAGGTGCTGAGCGGACGGCTCTCATAAGGAGGTAACCGGGTGCAGGTTAAGAAAGAGTGGATACACCCGCACGTTCTGCGCAAGCTAGAACTGATAGAAGGCGTTTTGAACCCTTCCCGCAGCTGGGATATCTTTGTACTCGCCAGTGCAGCAATGGTGACCTTCATTACCCTTGTTGCTATCTCCGCGCTGACCATTGAGGTTCCAACCCATATCGTAGGTTTCGTTACAGGTTTGGCAGTTTTCATCCTTCTCGGAAGCCTGATACTGCACTGGATGCGCCGAGATACAGATGACGATTTGCCCCAAAAGCTAAAGCAACTTACTGTCACCGTTCCTCTTAGCGCGGGCGAGCAGTCATATATTCAGCTGGTTCTGGCGATGACAGAAGTGGATACTCTTTCTGAGCAAGCTGCACATGACATGCTTTCACAGGCAAATATCCTGTTAGATCACCTCGTTCGGCTAGATGAGTACAGACAACGTTTGCAGGAAATCGTTGGCACCACTTCGGAGATAGACCTTCATCGTCTGCAAGAAAGGCTGCGAGAAACCACAGATGCTGTCGCCCGAAATGCCCTGCAACAGAGCCTGCAGATTCTGAGAGAGCGTTTGCAGCAGCGTAAAAGGGTGGAAGCACATATGCAGCGAACAACGGCACTTCAAGAACTTATCCTGCAGATATTCGGTAGCTTGCGTGAGTCACTGCTGCAGCTAAAGGCGATACCCGCTCAGGCAGAGGAGGTAGATGTAGGGTCGCTCTATCAACACCTCTCCGAAGTGCAAAACGAAACCCGCGCAATCGAACAAGCACTGCAGGAACTGCAGGAGATGGAACAGTAACGACGCGCCCTCTTGTGCACCGCGCTTCATGGCTTGCAATAACGGCTGGAACCTTTAGCCGCTGACCCTCACCCCTGCAAGGGCAGGGTTTCGTCCGAAGAGGAACGGCTCCAGCCGTTAACAGGGGGCAGTTACCTCTTTCGCCTCCTCATCGCCCATGCGCCCAGACCCAGCAGCAGCACGCTGAGACTGGAAGGTTCGGGCACGGGCGCGAGGAAGTACTGGCTGCCGGGGATGTTGCCGAAGTTCACCTGACGAGGCTCACCCAGGTTGCCTCCACCGCCTATCCCCGCCAGCACCTGATTGGACAGGTAGTCGTGTCCCGTGCCGTTGATGAAGGCGGAAACTTTAATGTAACCGCTGGTCGGACTGCCGAGTGCACTGAACGGTATCGCCAGCTCCACACCCGTCATCACATCCGCTCCGTTGCCAGCACCCGTGCCTCCAGTAACGCCACCTGTGTTGCTGTTGTTTATCGTCACACGGATGCCAAACGGATTGCTCCCATCCACCAGAACACCGTCACTCGCCGCACCCGTGTTGCCCAAATACAACCCCAAACCCGGACTGCCTAACTCCGCATAGTTCGCATACAGCCGATACGGCGAACCGCCTCCCGTCACCCCAACCCAGAAGTCCGCCTCAAAGTCGGGGTCAAAGGTCAAGCCATTGCCGCTACCGTCATCCCCCATGCGGTTGAGACCGTTGAAGTCCACATCGGGGTTGTCTCCACGCAGGCGGTTCTGCCCGCCGGGGCGGGTGTCAAAGAAGATTTCCAGCTTGTTGAAGTTGGACTCGAGGTTGCCCGCCAGCAGCAGGTAGAGCCAGCCGCCATGCACCGTGCCGTAGGCGACGTCCAGTTCGGAGCCGTTGGCGTAGTCCACCATCCCGAGGTTGCTGTCGCCGAAGCCGGTCTGTGTGTTCTGCACGGCGAGTATCTGGTAGCCGGGGTCCCAGGAGCCGTCAATGACCGGCTGGGCAAAGGCGATAGTGGTGAACAACAGACTTGCCGCCGCAACTGCGGCGAAAAAGGTGAAGCGTGCCATTTACAAACCCTCCTTTCGAATCATGGTTCGGAATACGTATTCCGTCCGCCGTCTATTATCGCTCCTTCTACAGTAGTTGTCAAGCTATGGGGGAGGGTGTTCGAAAACTTGTGGAGCGATGTTTAAACCCTGTGCCCATCCGGTGTCCGAACGCTCTCGGAATAGCGGATTACCATGCATCCAGCGGCTCGTGCGCCACCGTGTAGGCAAACACCCGCGACGCGCCTGCCGATAGCAACGCCCGAGCTGCCTCGTTCAGCGTGCTACCCGTCGTCCACACGTCGTCAATGAGCAGTACGCTCTTGCCCGCTACTGCCTGCGTTTTTACCACACGAAAGGCGTCTTTCACGTTCTCGCGACGCTCCTCCTCGCCCAAACCCACCTGAGGCTGGCGATAGACCGTGCGCTCCAGCACATCCGGCAACAGGGACAGCCCCGTGCCTCGGCAGAACTCTCTGGCAAGCAGCGCGCTCTGGTTGAAGCCGCGCTCTCGCTCACGTTGTCGGTGAATGGGGATGGGAACAACCACATCCGCCGCGTGTAGCGGTTCGGTCAACGAGTTTTGCCAGCCCTGGTTCAGCAGTCGCGCCAGCGCAGGAGCCAGCGAGGCGTGCTTCTCGTACTTGAAGCGGTGAATCGCCGCCCGTATCACGCCATCGTAATTTGCAACCGCACGAACCGCTTCGGGCACAAGAGGATGCACCGAACAGGAGGAGCAGAAGCCTTCAGGGTCAACCGGTGTGCCACATCGAGCGCAAACAGGCGGGGTGACATAGGCGATGCTGTCGGCGCACTCGTCGCACCAGCCGTCATACCCCACCAGCGCACAGGCAGCACACCGAGGCGGATACAGGGCATCCAGAATCTCTTCCCAAACTGTCCGCGCCCATCTCATAACGCCCGCGCGATAACCGCCATACTGCGAGAATCCAGTTTGGTCGTATCGGGGATTTCGAAGCGGTTGCCGTCCATATCGGTGATAATCAGGCGCGTGGGGGTCACCTCCTGCACGCTATCGCGCAGGTGGCGCACCTGATACACTCGTCGCCCGCGGTTGGTCTGCACATCCCAGGTGATGGTGCCGTACTCCTCGCGTACCGAGTACACCTTCTGCACCACCGGCACGAAGTACCGCCTGTCCAGTTCCTCTTCGATGATACGGCGTGATTCGGCGTCCAGACCGTGCAGGGATTTGAGGATACCTATCTCCTGGTCCATTCCGTCGCGCAGGCTGAGGAAGTGGTTGGGGTCGGAGAGGGGGAAACAGCGCACCACATGCACCCGCAAGACGCTCCGCTCGCCCTCGATAGTCATGCGGATCTGGCTGGAACCGGGCGTGCGGAACAATCGAATCTGGGACGGCTCCAGAAAACGCACCTCAAAGGTGGGTACGTCCCTGAAGCGCAACATATCCAGACTGACGCCACGACTATCTACATCCATTGTTATGTCCCCTCCGAAGACAGCACACTGTTGAGCCATCCGCGCCTATCCGGATGCTATCATAACTTACGCGGTCCTACGATATTATACCTCTCAAAAAAGGAGCACAGCCTCCGACAGGGAAGTTTATTACGACACCTATCGAACACCGTGTATCGACAGGAGCATACCATGAAACAACGATACACCCTGGTGGCATTACTTGGGCTGTGCTGTCTGGCGTGTATGGCACAGAACCCTGTGACCAACGGCGGTTTCGAGATTCTGGACGCGCAGGGACGACCCGTCGACTGGGACCTTCTGGGCGAGACTGTTACCGTAACCACCGATGCCCATTCCGGCAAGTTTGCCCTGCGCTTCGAACGGGGCAGCGGGCGCGATGTGCCGCCTGAAATCGGCTTGAACCGTAACTGGAGCCCTGACAGCGGTCAGCAGGGCAAGATGCTTGCCGAGCGTAAAGGAGGCATCCTCTTCTGGTACAAGCTGGTATCTGCCTCGCCGGGCGCGTCGGTAAGCGTTCAGGTTATCCCGATGAGCGCACGCCCCTTCGAGGACACCGGTTCCCCCCGCGCCATCTATCAGATACCGCACCAGCACGCCGGCGACGGTCGCTGGCATCAGGGCAAGCTGGTGTACGACTTCACCGACAACCCGAAGGTCAAGTGGGTACATGTGGGCGTGCGGTTAACGGGCGGTCCCGCCGTGCTGATTGTGGACGACATGGAATACGTGGAGCGCGTCGGGGCAGTGCTGCAGTTTGAAAAGATGCATTTCTACCCCGATAAATCCGCCCCTGACAAAGCGGGCATGTTCACGTTCTCCGTCACCAACGCAGGCGACGCCCCTTCCCAACCTGTGCAGGTGGCGGTTCGCGCTCCCGACGGCTGGCGAGTGCAACCGCTGCGTGTGCCGGACGCTCGATCCATCGCGCCCGGGGACGGGCTTACGTATCGATGGCAGGTGCAAGGTATGCTCAAGCCGTCTGCCCTGCGTCTTACTGCTACCGATGGCAGGGAGACGACGGAGGAGACCTTCCGCCTCGCGCCCAGCGTGGAGCTGGAGAGCGTGCTGATGAAGTCCGCGATGGCTGCCCCTGGCGGCACTGTCGAAATCGTAGCAACCGTGCGCAACCGGGGCACCGCCATCGCTGAAGGGGTGGAACTGCGCTGTACGCTTCCCATGTCCGGTGCTCCTCTTGTTTTCCTCTCGGGCAACGCGCAGAAGGTTCCGCCCATCGCACCCGGAGGAAAAGCGGTCGTACGCTGGAAGATGCGTGCGGGCTCCCAGCCGGGCGAGTGGCAGGTGGATTGCACGTTGCGAGCGCCGGAGACACTTCCGCAAAGCGCACGAAGCACGCTCATCATCACCGACGCGCTCAAACGACCAGCGCAACCGGTGGTGGGCACGTTGTGGATACGACGCGGTTCCGACCGCACCATCGGCGAACTGCGCGTGGGCAATCGCGTGGTGGCGCGGATGCCCCACCTGGGCAGTGTGGTAGTGAAGTTGCCCGACGGCTCGGTGCAGAGGCTGTTTCCGCGATACCTGCCGCCCGTGCGCAGGTGTCCGCGTTCGCCATATATGTTCAACGGTGGTGCGCGCGACCGCGCCGGGGCACGGTGGACGTTCACGCTCACCGTACAACCGGTGGATTCCCATACTTTGCGCCTGGAGTATGCCTGCGTTCCCGATAAACCTCGCGATGTGCTGGCGTTCGAGGGTCCGATACTGCTGGTAGGCGACGGCAGCACCGCCGATGCCAAGGAAGAGGCGCTCTTGCCCGGTCTGGAGTGGCTCACCGCCGATGAGGTGAGTAGCAGTGATCTGGACATCGCTAAAGACCACCCCGACCGAATGCGTTTTGTTCCTCACCCGCACAAGGTTACCATCCCTGCGATGGGGGTAAAGACGCCTGCGGCGGTGGTGGGGCTACTGTGGAACGTGCATGACCGCTGGGGTAAAGGACAGCAGATGCCCCAACCGGTGTTCGCCGTGCCCGACAGGCTAAAGGGAACCGCCACACACCGGTTAGGACTCATTGCGCCGAACGTGCCAGCCGGCCTGGGCGAGAACCGGCTGACCGCCGAGAAACCCTTCCGCGTAACGCCCGACGGCTACCTGCGCCTGAGTGCGCTTGTGGTTGTCAACCCGCAGGCGAAGGATGTGCTGAGCGTGGTGGATACGTGGTTCGCGCGCTTCCCGCCCGACCCACCCCTGCCCGCCCCGCAGGGCAGTGACCTTGAACAAATAGCGTGGAGCATGAGGGCGTATACCGACTCGCTATGGGTATCGGATGAGCAGGGCTGGTTGCCGTTTCAAGGAGGTCCCGCGATATGGTCGCGCCCGGCGTTCCGTGCGGACTACGTGTATGACCTGCTGAAGGCGTTAATTATTTTGCCGGGGCACCCTGAATCGCCGAAGTGGCGCGCGCTGGTGGACAAAACGCTGCCTCGCATAGGCACGCCTCAAGCAGAGGACATGCAGTTTGAGTACGGCGATGTGGAGAACACCCTGTCCTTCCTGCGCACGCGCGCACAGGAGCTGATGCAATCGCAGAACCCCGACGGCTCGTGGGGCTTTGACGCCGACCGCCGCGACCAGGGAGTGTTTAAGGGCTACGACTACCACCAGCTGGGACCTCCAGATGCGGTAGAACTGGGTACCTGCGCCCGTAACGCCTACGAGATACTGCGCTACGCTCGTCTTTCCGGTAGCGAGGAGGCGTACCGCGCCGGAGCGAAAACGCTGGAGTTCATGCGTCGCTTCACCGTGCCGCGCGCCGCACAGGTGTGGGAAGTTCCCGTACATACGCCCGACATCCTCGCCGCGGCGGACGCGGTAGACGCCTATATCGAGGGTTACTGGTTTAGCGGGGACAGAAGGTGGCTGGCGGAGGCGCGTCGCTGGGCGCGGGCAGGGCTACCGTTTGTTTACGTATGGAACGCACCCGGAAAGCCCTGGATGCGCTATGGTTCCATTCCCGTCTTCGGAGCGAGTCTGTACACGGTGAGCTGGTTCGGCAACATCGTGCAGTGGAACGGCTTGCGCTACGCCTACGCCTTGCTGAAATTGTGCGAAGCGGACAAAAACGCCCCGCCGCTGTGGAGGCGGATTGCGCTGGGTATCACGCGCTGTGCCATGTACCAGCAGTCCACCTCCGGTAAGAATCTCGCCCTCTGGCCCGACAGCTACCATACCATCCACGATGCGCGCGCGGCATGGGACTTCGCCCCACGCCTGATACTGAAGAACGTGTACCACTTTCTGGAGCGCGAAGAGGAACCGAGAACCGTACGCCTGCCCAACGGTATCCGCGTCAGCAGCCGCGCGGTGAAGATGCAGGCGAGTGAGGCAGGCGATACCCTGCGTGTGACGTTACGCCATCCAAAGGGCGAGGGCGGCAGTGTGCTGATAAGCGGTGTCTCCCGTCCGGTAGGGGTTCTGCTGCAGGCGCAACCTTTGCGCGAGGTGGAGCGCTGGACGCCCGAAGCTCGCAGGCAAAACGGCTGGAGGTACTCGCAGGCGCACCGTGCGCTCATCATACACCTCGCTACAGATGCGGAGGTGACGGTAGAGATACACGGGGCGCGCAGGGCGAATCTGCCCGCTTTCCCCCGCCCGATTACCGACCTGCGCTTCGAGTTCGTGGAGGACACGGAAGGCTGGGAACCTGCTAACGATTTAGAGCCGTTGCATCTGCGAAACGGCGTGTTGTTAGCCCGCTCTATCGGCAGCGACCCGTATATGATACGCCCACTATGCCGGTTTGACGGCAGCTCCATTCAACGCATTCGCATTCGCCTGCGCGGCAGCGGCGGGCGTGGAGGGCAGTTCTACTGGGCGACCGCCAGTTCGCCGGGTTTCGATGAGACAAAGGTTGTGCAGTTCGAGCTACCTCTGGACGGCGAGTGGCACGAGGTGGTCATACCCGTTGGAGAACATCCCCTCTGGCGTGGGCAAACGATCACCGCTATTCGTCTGGACCCCGGTTCCGCGCCGGGCACGGTGGTGGAGATAGACTGGATACGGGGAGAGTAACACTCGGCGAAATGTTACGGCTTGGCTTCTGCGGATAAGGGGTAATGGCAGGCAACCTGGTGGCTTTCATCCACCGCCCTCAGCTCCGGCTCCTCCACCCGGCAGCGCTCCTGCGCGTACGGACAGCGTGTATGGAACCGACAGCCCGCAGGAACGCGCACCGCGGTGGGCACATCTCCGGCAGGCAGGTTCCTCGGACGGCGAGCCTGCGAAGGGCGCGGTTCCAGCACTGCGTCCAGCAAAGCGCGCGTGTAGGGGTGGGCGGGAGCGGTAAACAGCCTGTCGGCGGGCGCGCTCTCCACCATTTTGCCCAGATACATCACCAGCACCCGTGAGCACACCTGCCGCACCGCGTGCAGGTCATGCGTGACGAACAGGATTGCCATGTTCAATTCGCGCTGCAAGTCTCGAAGCAGGGCATGTATCTGCGCACGGATGGAGAGATCTAATGCCGAGGTGGGTTCATCCGCTACCAGCAGGCGAGGCTGCGTGGCGATAGCGCGAGCGATACAAATGCGCTGACGTTGACCGCCTGAAAACTCGTGCGGGTAGCGGTGCAGGTACTCTGAGGGCAATCCCACGCGCTCCAGCAATCGCCCTGCCTGTTGCCACGCCTGCTTGCCTCGCGCCAGCCCGTGCACCTCCAGGGGTTCAGCAAGGATGTGCCCGATGCGCATGCGCGGGTTCAGCGACGCCATCGGGTCCTGAAACACAATCTGCATGTGCCTGCGCAGAGGGCGCAGCTCCCGTTCGGGCAAGCGGTGCAACGGCTTGCCCTCAAACCACACCTCGCCTGCGCTCAGCGGAATGAGCCTCAGCAACGCCCTCGCCAGCGTGCTTTTGCCGCAACCGCTTTCGCCCACCAGTCCGACCGCCTCCCCGGGCGCCAGCGTCAGATTCACGCCGTCCACCGCGCGTACTGTCTCGCCGCGCTGTAGCGGGAAATGCACCTTCACCCCACGCATCTCCACCAGCGTGTGCATGGCTACGCCACCGCCTCCAGCAGTCGTTGGGTATAAGGATGGCGCGGGCGTTCCAGCACCTCATACACGCTTCCCGACTCCACGATCTGTCCCTCGTGCATCACCAGCACGCGGTCGCAGGTATACGCCACCACGCCGATGTCGTGCGTAATCTGCAACACCGCGGTGCCCTGCTGTTGCTGCATCTCCCGCATGAGATGGAGTATTTGCAGTTGCACCGTCACGTCCAGCGCGGTGCTGGGCTCGTCCGCAATCAGCAGGCGAGGATGACAGATGAACGCCATCGCAATCATCACCCGCTGTCGCTGCCCACCAGACAGCTCGTGCGGATAGCGACGTGCAATGCGCTCAGGGTCGGGCAGGTGTACCGCCCTCAGCATCTGCAGGGCGAGCTCGTACGGGTTGCCCTCGGCGCGGTCGCGATGCAAGCGCGCCGCCTCCGCCACCTGTTCGCCAATGCGCATCACAGGATTCAGGCAGGTGAAGGGGTCCTGAAAAACCATCGAGATGTCGCCGCCGCGCACCTGCCTCATCTGCGCCTCGCTAAACCGGTGCAGGGGCATCCCATCGAACAGGATGCTACCACTGACAATGCGTCCGCCCGGTGGAAGCAGGCGTATGATGGATAGCGCGGTCATCGTCTTGCCGGAGCCGCTTTCGCCCACGATACCCACCGTTTCACCGGGCATCACCTCGAAACTCACCTCGCGCACCACAGGCGGTTCCTGCCCGAATGCTACCGTCAGTCCGTCTACTCGTAGCAGAGGTTCAGAAGCCATGTTCATGCGCCGTTGCCAGTCGCTCCTCCACGTAGGCATAGAACTTATGGTTGGGAATGCCCTCGTGCGCCAGTACCATCGGCGCGTAGGGGCGTCGCTGGATATACAGCAGGTGGCTCTCCAGCGCGCACTGGTCGTGCTTGCGGTCTACGCGCAGAAGGTGCCGCAGGCTACTGTCGGGCACTTCGTCGCGCCGTTCTATCGGCACCGCCGCCAGAAAGGTCAGGCGGTACACGTCTTCCCAATCCATCTGCAGCTCTTTGAAGTTCTGGCGGATATACTCGGCAATCTCGCGGTCTTTATCGCCGTACTCCAGCACATACTTCTCCAGCGTGTCCACTGCGTCCGCCAGAAAGACGCCTACCGCCACGCCCAGATTCCACACTTTACCCGCCATTACCATCGCCGCGTCGTCGGAGGCACCGGGTCCCACGCGGTGGCGAATATACATGTAGTGTACGTGCGGAGCGTGCGCGTGCTCCGCGCTCACAATCAACCCCTTCCTGCGGAACTCATCCAGCTCGTGTTCGTGTGCCTCCTTTGCCAGTCGGTAGCCGTCCAATCCCATCTGTTCCATGACCACCGTGTTCACCAGATAGCCTCTGCCTCCGCCGATCGTCCACCCAGTGCGCTCTTCCACCACCTTGCGCACATCAGGGTCATCCCGAAAGCCGCCAAGAAACAGCCCGCGCAACACGTCTTCGGGCGCGACGTGCAGATGCCGTAGCGTGCCGACGGTCAGCAGGGGCACGCCCTCTTCATCCATCAGATCGATGCGTTCGCCGGCTATCACCCGTTCCGCGTAGCGTCGGATGTCGTCAATCAACGCCTGTCGGGCGGCGCGGATAGCCTGCGGGTCACGACGCAGGGCGCGGGCAATGTGGTCAATGGTTGTGTTCGGGTAGCGGCGTCCGTGAAACGCACCATGCCCCTCATGAGCATGCCCCTCTATCGCCTGCATGAGCAACAGTTCTTCCACGTCCCAGCTGCATCGCAGGGTCTCCTCCGCATCCATCTCCGCAAAGTCACGCCGAACGATGTCGGGCGGAGCCACCAGGTCATGCTTATGGCTCATTGTATCAGCCTCCGTATTGCAGAAAGTGGTTTCATGATAGCACAAATGCGGGCAGTATTTAAGGAGAAGCGCTCCTGCGCCGCCACCACATCACCGCCAGATACCCACACACCGCCCCCACCAGCGCGCCCGCCAGCACATCCGATGGGTAGTGCACCCCACGGTACACTCGCGACAGCATCACCAGCAGGGTCACCAACCACCCTCCCAGCACCACGCCCGGGTACCGCTTCCAGAAGACCACCGTCAACACCATCGCCATCGCGGCAGTGGTACAGGAATGCCCCGACGGAAAGGACTTGCTGAAAATGCGCTCATCCGCCGCCACCAGCGCGCCCGCGAGGTTGGAAGGACGGGGACGATCCCACACTCGCTTCAGCACCTGAGCCAGCATCCCCGAAGCCAGCCACGCCACCAGAAGCGGGACGAAAGCCCCCCGATACAGTGAAGCCCACAGCCTGTCGCCGTACCGCCTCGCCGCCCACAGCACCAGCAGGGCAAGCAAAACCTGTACCCATCCTACCCCTAACCATGTCAACGCGCCGAAAAGGTCGTTCAGCCAGGGGTGATGCCAGCCCCGGTTAATCCAGAAGAATAAGGCGCGGTCTGCTTCCGCCATTCAGTCCAGCCTCAGCTGCTGCCAAATCTGGTCGATACGCTGTTTGACTTCGGGCGACATCTGGATTACGTCGGGCCATTCACGGGTAAAGCCCTCGGACGCCCACTTGCGCGTGGCGTCGAAACCGATTTTGGAACCGTAGCCCAGCATCCGTGAGGCGTGGTCCAGCACGTCTATCGGTCCGCGTGTGACCAGCATGTCGCGCTCGGGGTCGATATTATTGGTGAACCGCCATATCACCTCGTACATGTCATGCACGTTCACGTCGTCGTCCACCACGATGATAATCTTGGTAAACATCAGCTGCCCCAGCCCCCACAGCGCGTTCATCACCTTGAAAGCGTGTCCGGGGTACCGCTTCTTGATAGAGACAATCGCCAGATTATGGAAACACGCCTCCACCGGCAGGTTGATGTCCACAATTTCGGGAACCATCAACTTAATCAGAGGCAGGAAGATGCGCTCGGTGGCTTTGCCCAGCCAGGCGTCCTCCATCGGCGGGCGTCCGACGATGGTGGCAGGGTAGACAGGGTTCTTACGGTGCGTTATGGCGGTCACGTGGAACACGGGGTACAGGTCGGCAAGGCTGTAGTAGCCTGTGTGGTCGCCGAATGGTCCCTCCATCACGCGCTCGCCGGGGTTTACATACCCTTCCAGCACGATTTCCGCATCGGCAGGAACCCACACGTCGACGGTCTTGCACCTGACCAGCTCCACTGGCTGCCTGCGCAGAAAACCGGCGAACATCACCTCATCGATGCCGGGCGGCAGGGGAGCGGTAGCCGAGTAGGTAAGAGCAGGGTCGCCTCCCAGCACAACCGCCACCTGTATTGGCTGTTGCTTCTCCTCCGCGATGCGATAGTGCTCTGCGCCCACTTTATGCATCTGCCAGTGCATGGCGGCGGTGTTGCGGTCCAGAATCTGGATGCGGTACATCCCTACGTTGCGCTTGCCGGTGTTGGGGTCATGGGTGAATACCAGTGGCAGGGTAATATAACGACCGCCGTCCAGGGGCCAGCACTTCAGGTGAGGTAGTCTCTCGATATCCACCTCGTCACCCACCAGTACCACTTGCTGGCACAATCCGTCTCCGCTTCGTTTCTTGGGGGGCATATCCGCCAGACGCAGTAATTTGGGCAACATGCCGACTTTCTCGATGAAGCGTTCGGGGATTTCGGGCTTGAGCAGTTCCTCTATCTCACGAGCAATCTCTTCAAAGTCGTTCACGCCCAGAGCCATGCTCATCCGCTTGCGTGAGCCGAAGGTGTTTATCGCCACAGGAATATCGTAACCCTTCGGTTTCTCTATCAGCAGCGCGGGACCGTCCGACTTCATCACGCGGTCCGCCACTTCCGTAATCTCGAGTACTGGGTCTAAGGGGTAGGAAATGCGTTTGAGTTCCCCTTGCTGCTCGAGAACGGTTAAGAAATGCTGAAAATCGCGATACGCCATCGTTTTCACCTCGTCTGTCGGGATAAATGTACCAGAAAGCACAAGTTTGTGCAAAGGGCTGGAGGAAAAAGCGCAGCATGGTAAAATATTAGATGAAATCGTGGCTTAAAACAGCGCATCAGAAAGCAGGTTCTCATGGAGTCCCAGCCACTATGAGAGACCATGTTCAGGAGGCATCATGCAAAACCACTTTCAGGAGTTTCTGGAAAAGCATGTGAACGAGGTTCGCCCGCTCGCCAGGGAGACTGCGCTGGCGTGGTGGGAGGCGAACGTCACAGGTAGCGAAGAGGCTTTCGAACGCGGCGCTGCCTTACAGGCGCAGCTGATGAAGATATACGCCCGAGAGGACGAGTACCGTCTGCTGCAAAGCATCCCCAACGAGAGCCTTTCCGACCCGCTTCTGCGTCGACAGCATAAGCTGTTGCTGGACGAATACCGCGGACACCAGATGTCCGAGAAGACTATCGACGAAATCGTACAGCGCGAAAAGGAGATTGAAAAGGAGTACAACACCTACCGTGCGCTCTTTCGCGGCGAGCGCGTGAGCAACAACACCCTGCGCGACGTACTGCAGAAGAGCAACGACAGCGACGAACGACGCGAGGCGTGGGAAGCGAGCAAGCAAATCGGGGAGCGTGTGGCGGATGCGGTGCGCGAGCTGGTGCACATCCGCAACCGCGAGGCACGACGGCTGGGCTTCCGCGACTACTATGCCATGCAGCTGGAACTGCAGGAGCTGGACGAAGGTCGCCTGTTCGCTCTGCTGGAGGAGTTGCATCGGCTCAGCAACGAGCCGTTCCGCCGGTACAAGCAGAAACTGGATGAACGTCTTGCCCATCGTTTCGGCGTGGCGGTGGAAGACTTACGCCCGTGGCACTACACTGACCCCTTCTTCCAGAGCCCTCCGCCCGGCGAGGTAGACCTGAACCCGCTGTTCGAAGGCAAAGACATCGAAGCCATTTCGCGCGCCTTCTACGCCTCCGTAGGTCTACCCGTGGAACCCATACTGGAGCGCAGTGACCTCTACGAGAAAGAGGGCAAAAGCCAGCACGCCTTCTGTGTCGACATCGACCGCGAGGGCGACGTGCGCGTGCTGTGCAACCTGCGCCCCAGCGAACGGTGGATGGGCACAATGCTGCACGAGCTGGGACACGCGGTGTATGATTACTATATCGACCGCTCTCTGCCTTACCTGCTGCGTACTCCCGCACACACGCTCAGCACCGAAGCGATTGCTATGCTGTTCGGCAGGATGCACCGCAACGCCGAGTGGTTGAAGCGCTACGTGGGCATTCCCGACGAACAGGCTCAGAATGTGGCGCGCCCCGCTATCGAGGAGATGCAGGCACAGCTCATCGTGTTCACCCGCTGGGTGCTGGTGATGACGCACTTCGAGCGCGCCATGTACGCCGACCCCGATGGCGACCTGAACAGCCTCTGGTGGCAGCTGGTGGAGAAATACCAGTGGTTGCACAAGCCCGAAGGACGTAATGCCCCCGACTGGGCGGCGAAGATACACATCGCACTCGCGCCGGTATACTACCAGAACTACATCCTTGGCGAAATGGAAGCGTCGCAACTGGTGCATGTGCTGCGCAATCAAGTGCTGGCAGGCGAGCCGAAGCACGCACTGGTTTCCAGTCCCAGGGTGGGTACCTTCCTGAAGCAGAAGGTATTCTCTACGGGTGCGTCACTGCCCTGGGAAGAGGCTCTGGAGTATGCCACCGGCGAGCGACTGAATCCCGCTTACTTCGTGGCACAGATGGAGGCAGAGGAACCGATTTAACGTTCGACAAAGGTAAGAGGGATTATCCGCTCTCGCGTTGTATCTCCTCAAAGCGAGCCAGAAACGGTTCGCTCAATGCCTCTTCGAACTGTTGCAGCCAGTGGCGGATATATTCCTCGTCCATGTGCGGGTTCTTCAGCCAGATGCGCCGCGCATCTTCTATGTCGCGGGGGCGACCTGCTACCAGTTTCTGAATCACTACGTCCTCCGCCGAGGCGAAGCACACCTGCACGTCGCCCATCGGTACGCGGCGTACGCGCTGGAGTGCCTGCTGCTCGTAGGTGCTCTGGGCGAAGATGATATCGATGCGTATCCCCGTCGCTTCGTCTCGACACGGCAAAACAAGGGTGCGCCGTACGAAATCGTGGGGGTTTTGCACCAGCACCTGCCAGCCTAAAGTGCGAACCACATCCAGAACGGTGGGCAATTGCTCTGGAGGCACGCCGACGGTTACGTCCACATCTGCGGTCAGGCGAGGCTCTCCGTAAAGCAGTACCGCCTGTCCGCCAATCAGCATATAGGCGATGGCACGACGTTCGAATTCGCCTGCCATCCTCACCAGCAGGTCACGAAACATAAACGCCCTTTCCCGTCTTGTTTTCGCAGGGATATTGTTGAACGCATCCTCCTGCGGGAAGGCTCCCAGCAGCAACGCTTCCTCCCACAACGCCTCTACAAGGCGCAGGTTGCGCTCATAATCCGCCGGCTGACTGCGAGAGAAATTATCCTCCCAAACTCGCCAGTAGGCGGTATCGGCGATCATCGTTCTCACCATATACCGATTCTACCCCGTCTGCAAACGTCCTGTTCGGCTCAGTCGTGGGTAGTTCGGCTCTCCCTCACCGGTGTAACGCGCCCGTGTGCTGATGAAATCCAGAATAAACGCCCAGCGCGGATGCGGCGAGCGATTGGGGGCAGAGTAGTGCAACACCATACCATCGTGCAACACCACATCACCCGCCTGTGCTTCCACCATCACCGCCTGCGAGGTATCTATCTGCGACTCTTCCACAGCTAAGTGGGCGACGCTCTCTGTCCATGTCGTTGCGGTCGTCAAGTTACCCCACCGGTGACTGCCCGGAATATACTGCATACAGCCGTTTTCGGCAGTGGCATCATCCAGCGCCATCCATACTGCCACGTGCAGGTAGGGTTCCTTCGGTTCGAAAGGAAAGTAGGGAATATCCTGGTGCCAGGGCTTCTCCACGCCGATATACGGAGGCTTCAACAATGCCTTATCGGCAAAGAACCACACCTCGTCGCCCAGAATGGGGGTTATCAGGGAGAGAATGCGTTCGTCGTGGACGAGCTGCGTTACCAGCGGGTCATTGCCGTACAGGTTCCATACCTTGCGCGCGGCGAGGGTGGGGTCTTCCACCCGTACCTTCCCTGACAGCACAGCGGGTTCCAGCTGTATCCATACTCCGCTGTGGTTTACAGTACCATCCTCTGGCACGTGTCCGGAGCGGAGCATCGCGAGACCTGTGCGCAAATAGTCTGCCAGAGTGTGCTTGAGGGCATTGACTTCCTCCTGGCTGAGCACACCACGCACTGCGAGGAAGCCATCTCGCTCGTATAGTGCTTTCTGTTCAGAAGACAGGCTCATCATCTCCATTCTCCTTCTTGAGTTGCGCAGTGCTTTTAGTTTAGCAAAACGTTGCTTCATGGTCAATCCTCCGCCTCTCTCCTCTCCCGCAGGAAAACGACTCTCTTGCGCGTATTTATCTGTAAGGGGGAATGGCTATGATACAACGTATCCTTCTGGCAACCGACGGCTCGGAGACCGCGCTGAAAGCCACACGCTGGGCAGCGGAGCTGGCGAAGAAGTACGGAGCGAAAGTAACGGTGCTTCATGTGGTTCACATCCCTGCCGCGCTGGCCGGCTCTACGGTGCTACCCGGCGGTGCTACCGACGTAGCGGTAGTGACCCGGCTGATGGAACAGGCGGCGGAAGGGGTGCTCACAATAACCACGCCTCTGCTGGAAGAGGCGCAGGTGGAATACAGCACGCGCATCGAATACGGTCACACCGCAGATACCATCGTGCGAGTCGCCGAGGAAGAGAAAGCTGACCTTATCGTAATGGGGTCGCGCGGGCTGACCGACGCTTCCGCTCTGCTGCTGGGCAGTGTCTCGCATAAAGTGCTTCATGCGGTGCACGACAAACCGGTGCTGATTGTGCGATGAGAGACGAGCACACACAACGCTGGCAGCAACGCTACCGTGAATCTCCGCCAGAACGGATGCCCTGGCACCGTGAACAACCTGCGGAAACCCTCGTGGAGGCGGTGCGTCGCGGGCTTCTGCCGAAGGGAGTGACAATAGACCTGGGCTGCGGCACCGGAACCGACCTGATGTACCTCGCCCAACAGGGCTACCGTGTTATCGGCGTGGACGTCGCCATGGAGCCACTCCGCTTCGCACGCGAAAGGTTTCGAGAGGCAGGGCTGGATATTCCACTCATTCAGGCGGATGCGCGGTTTCTGCCCTTTCGCGACGCCAGTATCGACCTGATTTGCGACTCCGGCTGTTTCCACTCGTTCGCGCCGGAGATACGCCCCATGTACGCCCGCTCGGTGGCGCGGGTGCTGAAGCCCGGGGGCATTCTGTTTATGCGAGAGTTTCACGCAGACCAACCTCAGCCTCCTGAAGGTGGACCCTATCGGCTAAAGCTGGAGGAGTTCTTTGAAGTATTCACGCCTCACTTCCGTTTTCTGAGCGTCGGGGAGGCGTATTATCACGACCTCCCACCCGATCGTTGTAGATTGCATGTGCTGCGATTACAAAGGCGATAACCGGAGGGTACGCTTCCCGATCAGAGCAACGGCAATGTCGCCCTGCAGGACTCTCCCTTTCGGAAACGGAAGATTCACCTTGCGAATAAACAACCTTCCTTCAGGCAGGAGGTAGAAGCATGAACGGAACATGGTGGATGCTGATGCTTTGTGGTGCGGTAGTGCTTCTCAGCGCATCTGCCGAAGCACAGCGAACGGGTGCAGCCGCCCGCACGAAGAAACATCTGCTGGTGGTGTCGCATACTGCTGGCTTCCGTCACGAGGGAGCGATTAAGAGCTTCGACAAGGTGATTGCCGAGCTGGCGGACAAGTCCGGGCAATTCACGGTGGAATATTGCCGCACCGCCGAGGATGTCAAGCAGATGATGTCGCCAGAGGGATTGAAGAAGTACGACGGCGTGATTTTCTCCAACACCACCGGCAACATCGGTATTCCCGACCTGCAGGCGTTTCTCAACTGGGTGAAGTCGGGTAAAGCGGTGATTGGTCTGCACGCGGCGGCGGATACCTATCACGATGAACCCGCTTTCATCGACATGTTAGGCGGAGAGTTTCTGACGCACGGGGCGCAGTGCGAGGTGGAGGTGATTGTAGAGGACGCGAAGCATCCTGCGATGGCGCATCTCGCACCACGCTTCAGGGTGTTTGACGAAATCTACGAGTTCAAGAACAACGACCGCGCCAAATTGCACGTGCTGGGCTCGATGGACAAGCATCCCAACGATGGCCACCCACAAGCGGGACAGCCGGGCGACTACCTGCTGATATGGTGCAAGCCCTACGGCAAGGGGCGCGTGTTCTATACCGGCCTGGGGCATCGTGAGGATGTCATCGAAAGCGAATGGTATAAACAGCACATGCTGGGAGGCATTCGCTGGGCGCTGGGTATCATCAGGAACCCACAGCCCCGCATCGGTCAGCCTGCTACCAAATGAACGAACACATTGCCCGATTTCTGCACTACCTGCGTGTGGAGCGAGGCGCCTCTGCCCACACGCAGGACGCTTACTCGCGTGACCTGTGCCAGCTCGCCGAGTTCGCCCGGAATCGAGGATATTCCCTGCACGAGGCTCTGGGCGAGAACGGTTTGATGGCGTTCTCCCAGCACCTGCGCAAGCAGGAACTGGCAGAGGTCAGCATCGAGCGCAAGCTGTGCGCGGCGCGAGCATTTGCCCGCTTTTTGCGACAGGAAGGCGTCTTACCCGAAGAGACCGCCGCATCCGTTTCCACGTTCCGCATACCTCGTAAACTGCCCAGCGCCCTCTCGCGTCAGGAGGTGGAGAGCCTTCTATCACAGCCGGATACCAGAACGCCTATCGGACTGCGCGACAGGGCGATGCTGGAGCTGGCGTACGCAGCGGGCTTGCGCGTGTCGGAGGTGGTGGGACTGCGCCTGCAGGATATCGACCTGCACGAGGGTTTCGTGCGCGTGTTCGGCAAGCGGGCGAAAGAGCGGTGGGTGCCCTTTGGGGACGGCGCGAAATCGGCATTGCAGGACTACCTGCGCCTTGCTCGCCCGAAGCTGCTGGGCAAACGCAGCGAGGACTATCTCTTCCTCAGCGAGCGCGGTACCCCGCTGTCGCGAACGCAGTTCTGGCTGCGGCTGAAACAGTACGCACAACGCGCGGGTATTTCCCATCCCGTTAGCCCGCACACCCTGCGCCACTCGTTTGCAGTGCATCTGTTGCAGGGAGGAGCGGACCTGCGGGCGGTGCAGGAGATGCTGGGGCATGCCAGCATCAATACCACCCAAATCTACACGCGAGTAAGCATCGACCACCTGCGCGAGGTGTACAGGAAATACCACCCGCGCGCATAGTCACAAGGGGCGCACCATGAAGTACTGTGCGCTGAAACCCATCCAGCGCGAGGCAATCCACCCGAAACGCTCCACCCGTACGGTGCGGAACCCCATCCGTTCGTATAACTGCTTGGCGCGGGGGTTGGTGTCCACAACATGCAGAGAGATTTCTATCTTTCCTGCCTGACGCGACTCCTCGAAGCACCGTTCCAGGAGCAGCGTGCCGATGCCCTGCCCACGATAGCGCGCGTCCACCGCCAGCGATTCCAGATAGGAACGGGTGGGCGTACACAGATTACTGCACATGGCGGTCATGATGAACGTTGCGGTGAGGATGCGCCAGCCCCTCACATGGCGACGCACCAGCCGCCATATCGTGAGCCACTTCGGACGATGGGTATGGTCACGCCGCAATACTGCCATGCCCGCCACCTGCCCGTTCACCTCTGCTACCAGCGTCTCGCTCAAGCGCATCTGCTCGGCTATTAGCAGCTCCTGCACGAGCGCGGGCATTGCATCAACATATCTACCGAATGCCCAGTGCAGTTTCGATCCGAACGCTTCCACGTACAAACGCGCAAGCGCGGGAGCGTCCTCCTGTCGTGCTATCCGTATCTCACTCTGCGGGCAGGACATCTCCTTTATCTCCCAGAAAGAGGGACACGACTACAAGTATTGTGAGGGAACCATGCATACCTTTGCAGTTATCTTACTCGCTGTCGTGTGTCTGTTCCTGCCCGTGCGGGGTGATGCCGATGCCTTTGACCGCGCTCTGGCGCAACTCGGTTTGAACAAACAAACGGCGCGTTTTAACCCACTGGATTTGCAACTGTACGGCGGGGGTGAATACCGGCTGTCCTTTTTCGATAGCCTGCACCTGGACCCCTGGCGCGTGCCGTTTGTGGTTGGGACTCTGCGGCGGGATTGTCTGCAGAACGCGGGCAACGCGGCAAACCTCTTTTCTACTGCGAGCCTGCGCCTGTCGGAAGGTACACGCCGGACGCTGATCGACGACCCTACCGAAGCGATAAAACGCAAAGTGGACGGGTTTAAACAGCCCCTGTCTGAGGCGATTGCGGCGATTTACCTCGCGGCAGGACAGAAGATGCCTCCAGATGCCACATGGAAGAAGCAGATAGCTGCTATGCCGATACAGATGCAGAAACCTATCGCTTACCTGCTGCTGGCAACGGTGGAGGCGCGTCGCTGGCGAAATCTCGCCTTTCGGGAGGCGTTCGCGCAGGGCAACGCCCAGGCTCTTTTTGACATGCTGTGCCAGCCGCCTTCTGAATCGGAGAGGTTGCAGGAGGCGTTCAATGTGGCGTACTGGCGACTGGTGCAAGGAGTGGATTTGAAAGCGTTATTCGCGGGTGCGCACGACCTGATGCTGGTCTCCGAACGGGTAGCGGCGGAGCTGCAAAAAGTCTCGTTACCGAACCGCTTTCGCGTGGACATCCCCACACCATACGGTATCGTTGCCCTGCATGACGGCAGGGCAGACACATACAACCGCCAGAGGTATCTGCTGATTGTGGACACCGGAGGCAACGACACCTATCTGGGCGTCGGGGGAACGACATCCGCCGACCACCCGATTACGGTGGTCATTGACCTGAAAGGCGATGACCGCTACCTGCAGGATGCGGCGATGGCTTCGCGTGGCGTAGCAGATACCTCCGACCGCAAAACGCGCAGAGTGGCGCCATGTATCGGCGGAGCGGTGTTTGGATATGCCTTCGTGCTGGACATGGAGGGCAATGACCTTTATCGCTCGCTCGGCTTGACGCAGGGAGCGGCGTATTTCGGAGCAGGAGCGCTGATAGACGGCGCAGGCGACGACCGCTACGAGTGCTACCTCAACGGTCAGGGTAGCGCGGATTGGGGTATCGGATTGCTGGTAGACCGTGCAGGTGACGACCGCTACTATTGTTTCAGTATGGCGCAGGGCTACGGCGGCACCAAAGGTTACGGCTTACTGCTGGACATAGGCGGAAGCGATACCTACATTGCCGAGGACCATGTTCTGGACTTCCCTTCGCCACAAACAGACAAGCACAACGTGAGCATGGCACAGGGAGCCGGCTACGGCAGGCGTGCGGATTACACCGATGGGCACTCACTGGCAGGGGGTATTGGCGTGCTGGTGGACGGCGCGGGCAACGACCGTTACTCGTGCGGTGTGTTCGGGCAGGGTGTTGGCTACTGGTACGGGCTGGGTATCCTCTCCGACGGTGAGGGCAACGACACATACGAGGGCATCTGGTATGTGCAGGGTGCGTCGGCGCACTTCGCGGTGGGGATTCTGGAGGATGTTTCAGGGGATGACCGCTACGTGGCAACTATGAACATGGCACAGGGAGCAGGTCATGATTTCTCGTTGGGATGGCTTGTAGAAGGCGGTGGTAACGACATCTATCGCACCCCGAACCTCAGCCTCGGCGGGGGCAACGCGAACGGTATCGGTATCTTCTGGGATGCATCGGGAGATGACCGTTACGAGGTACAGCCTTCCATCACGCTGGGGCGCAGTAACATCGGAGCGCGAGGTAGCCTGCGCGAGCGCGCGCTGTGTTTGGGGGTGTTCTGTGATACAGGGGGCAAGGATGTCTATCCCGATGGTCTGCCTGTTGCCCGCAACGAGGCGCTGTGGACCCAACCAGGTGCGTCACAGCCACCAATGTCGCGCGAGTACGGCGCCGGGATAGATTGTGAAGAGCCTCTGAAGCCAGAGGATTTGTAAGTTAGGCACAATGCAAGTTGACTTCCTTAGACAAAGGATGTACAATCCTTATGGTATTCATCGCCTCGCGAAAGTAGATGAGCGAGGTACTACACAGACAGGAGATGAGCACCATGATAGCTGCAAAAGGACTGGAAGATGTCATCGCCGGTACCTCTTCGATATGCGACGTGAACGGTCAGACTGGGCAGTTGATTTATCGCGGTTACGACATCGACGACCTGGCGCGATACGCTACCTTCGAAGAGGTCGCCTACCTGCTGTGGTATGGCAAGCTGCCCAACAAGGCAGAGTACGAACAGCTACGTGAACAACTCGTCGCTAACAGAGAGCTGCCGGTACAGGTAATGAAGCTGTTGTTTGATCTGCCTCCGCGAGCCAATCCCATGCATTTGCTGCGCACAGTTGTCTCCGCACTGGCTCTATACGACCCCGACGCTGGCGATAACTCGCCAGATGCCAACTTGCGCAAGGCGATTCGGCTCACGGCGCGTATCCCCACCATCATTACCTCCATCGAGCGCATCCGAAGCGGTGAACTCCCGCTGAAAAACAACCCTGAGCTGAGCCACGCCGCAAACTACCTGTACACCCTGAAGGGCACAATACCCGATGAGCTGAGCGTGCGGGCTATGGATGTTGCGCTGATTCTGCAGGCGGACCACGAGTTCAACGCCTCCACTTTCACCGCCCGCGTGATCACCTCCACACTGTCAGACATGTATTCGGCGGTAGTGGGAGCTATCGGTGCGCTTGCCGGACCGTTGCATGGTGGGGCGAACGAGCGCGTCATGCGTATGCTGATCGACATCGGTGAGCCTTCTCGTGCAGAAGATTACGTGAAAGGCTTGCTGATGCAAAAGCAGCGCGTGATGGGCTTCGGACATCGCGTGTACAAGACCGAGGACCCGCGCGCCAAGCATCTGAAGCGGCTCTCGCGCGAGCTCGGCGAACGCCAGGGCAATCTCAAGTGGTACCTCATCTCCGAGAAAGTGGAAGAGGTCATGCTGCGTGAGAAGGGGCTGTACTGCAACGTGGACTTCTACTCCGCATCGGTGCAGTACATGCTGGGCATTCCCATCGATATGTTCACGCCCCTCTTCGCCAGCAGCCGTATCGTAGGCTGGACAGCACACATTATGGAGCAGATGGCGGATAACCGACTGATTCGCCCGCGCGCGGAGTACGTGGGAGCACGCGACCTGCCGTGGGTGCCAATGGAGGAGCGCGAATAGGCACGGCAGTATTCTCAGAGGGGCATTTTCGATGGCGTTCTTCCTGACCGAAGCGCAGGTGAACAGCTTGCTCACGATGCCGGAGGCGCTGGACGCGGTAGAGCGCGTTTTCGCCGCAGAAGGGCAGGCGGAAGTGCTTAACAACCCGCGCCAGCGCCTCTATTTGCCCGACGGTGTGTTCCATATCATGAGCGCGGCGGTACTCAGCGAGGGCGTGTTCGGATTCAAAGCGTACGCTTCCTTCGCACCAAAGACGCGCTTCCTCTTCTTCCTGTACGACGCCGATAACGGCAACCTGCTGTGCGTGATGGAGGCAGACAGGCTGGGGCAGGTGCGTACAGGGGCTGCAACCGGAGTAGCAACCCGCTATATGGCACGGCACGACGCTCGTACCCTGGGCATCATCGGCGCGGGCTGGCAGGCAGAGACGCAGGTGGAAGCGGTATGCGCCGTGCGCCCGATCGCGCGTGTGAAAGTATACTCGCGCCACCCCGAAAGACGGGAGCAGTTCGCCGACTATATGAGCCAGCGTCTGGGCGTCTCCGTCGTGCCCGCAGACACCGCCGAGGAAGCCACCCGGGGAAGCGCTATTGTGGTCTGCGCCACTACAGCGCGCGAGCCGGTGCTCTTCGGAGAGTGGATAGATGACGGCACGCACATCAACGCCATTGGCGCAAACGCTTTTTCACGCCGTGAACTGGACGTGAGTGTGTTCGCGCGATGCCACACGGTGGCAGTGGATGACCGTGAGCAGGCGAAGGTGGAGTCAGGCGAGCTCGCCACGGCTATCGAAGCACGCAAGCTGAACTGGAGACAGGTGGTGGAGCTGGCGGATATCGTGGTTGGGCGCGTGCCGGGGCGCACCGACCCTGCCGAAGTCACGCTGTTTAAGAGCCTGGGGGTCGCGCTGGAGGACGTAGCGGTAGCGCACGTGGTGTACCGCAAAGCGCTGGCGCAGGGCATTGGACAGGCACTGCCGTTCTAGTGGTCACGACGGAGTGCGACCCTGCAACGGTATCCGGCTCTCCCAGAGAGAGCGTACGGGTATAATCTAGTTGCAAGAAACTTTTGAGATAGCTGAAACACCAAAGGAGCAGAACAATGGCGAAGCGCATTGTGGAGATAGCTGCGCACGATTCGACGACACCGCAAATACCCGGCGTCCAGCAACAGGGAAACATTCTGCTGGCGAAGCTGGAGGACCTGGTGCGCTGGGGACGAGTGAATAGCCTCTGGCCGCTGACCTTCGGGCTGGCGTGCTGTGCTATCGAGATGATGTCTACGGTCTCGGCGCGGTTCGACATATCGCGGTTCGGTTCGGAGGTCTTCCGCCCCAGCCCGCGGCAGGCGGATGTAATGATTGTGGCGGGGCGCGTGTCGAAGAAGATGGGTCCTGTCTTGCGTCAGCTGTATGACCAGATGCCCAACCCCAAGTGGGTCATCTCGATGGGGGCGTGCGCCTCCTGCGGGGGAGTGTTTAACAACTACGCCATCCTGCAGGGAGTGGACCAGATTGTGCCGGTGGACGTATACGTGCCCGGCTGTCCGCCGTCGCCCGATGCACTGCTTTACGGTCTGTTGCAGCTGCAGCGCAAGATTCGCCAGCAGCATCGGGGGATGGTTATCGAACTGGCTCCCCTGAAGCGCGAGGAGGTGGCTACCGGATGATTACGCAGGTTGCGAAGCGATTTGTGAAGACGGTGCTGCCGCTGGCTCAGGGACTGAGCATCACCTTTCGGCATCAGCCCCCCTTCCACGAACCGATTACAGTGGAATACCCCGAGCAGAAGCGCCCGATGTATCCACGCACGCGCTGGCGGCATGTGCTGCGTCGCTACGACAACGGGCTGGAGCGGTGTATCGGATGCTCGCTGTGTGCGGGGGCTTGTCCGGCGCGCTGCATCTATGTGGAGGCTGCCGAGAACACCGATGAAAACCGCTACTCGCCCGGCGAGCGGTATGCAGTGAGGTATGAGATCAACATGCTACGCTGCATCTTCTGCGGTTACTGCCAGGAGGCGTGCCCGACGGGAGCCATCGTGCTACGCGACGACTATGAACTTGCCGATTACCACCGCAGTGACTTCATCTACACGAAAGAGATGCTCTTAGAACCGATACCCGCCCCCAAAGAGGAATGAATCGGCACCGCCGCGGAACGAAAACCGCGGCGGTGAGTCTAATTATCGGGAACCGACGCCATCGGTACGGGCGTAATAAGCAACAGGAGGACAATCCAGAATGGAATGGACGAAAGAGGCAGCTGCCGGTTGGCAGGATACTCATGCGGAGTTTGAGACGCTGATGCGTCGCCATCACCGCACGGTGTATAACATCGCCTACCGTCTGACCGGCAATAGAGACGATGCGGAGGACCTGACGCAAGAAGCGTTCATTCGCGCGTTCCGGTTCTTTGACCGATACAACCGCGACATGCCCTTTGAAAACTGGATGTACCGTATCGTCAACAACGCCTTTATCGATATGCTGCGTCGGAGACCGAAGCTGCAGGTACAGTCGCTGGACCAGCCACTCAATTTGCAGGATTCGGACAGGGACGTACAGTTCGAAATACCCGACGCAGCCTCTAATCCCGAGACAATCGTTATGTCTGAGGAACTGGAGGACTACATCCAGCGCGCTCTGGATGCGCTGCCACCTGATTTTCGCACCACGGTGGTGCTGGCGGACATCCAGGGGTTGTCGTACGAGGAGATTGCCGAGGCGATGCATTGCTCGCTGGGCACAGTACGCTCGCGCTTGCATCGCGGCAGGCGATTTCTTCGCCAACGCATCGAAGCGTACCAACAAGCCAAAGCGCGTGGAGAGGTGACTGAATGATGAACTGTGGCAAAGTGCAAAACCTGCTTTCCTGCTATATTGACCGGGAGCTGCCTGGCGTCGATATGCTTTCTATCCAGAGGCATCTGGATAGCTGCTACGAGTGCCGGCACGAATACCAGACGCTTCTGCAGGTAAAGCGTCTGCTCAGCGAAATGCCCGTTGTTTCCCCGTCTGCTTCTCTGGAGCACCGGCTGGTAGAAAGGGTATTGCGTTCTCCAGCCCCTTCAAGCAAGTGGGCTTTGCCCATACCCAGGCAACTGGCGCGTCCACTGGCGATAGCTGCTGCTCTGGGAGCGATCACGCTGGGGGCGTGGTACTTTGGGGTGCAAGCTCGTTTACCCATAGAGGATGAAGGCTTTGCTGCTGCAGCGGGACTGGCAGGCGAGGTGGACCGCGCTACTCTGGATGCTTACCTGTCCGGCAAGTTGCATCTCCGCAAACAACCTTACATCCCGGCGGAAATACCGCTATACCCCTATGATAACCGGACTTCGATCGTCTCCGTCCGATATTATCGGTGAACACAAAGGCAGAGGTACACACTGCCTCTGCTTCAACCTATAACGCTCGAACACGAGGAGGGATGAAAGATGAGGGCTCCACAGCCGCGAGCGTGGATGCTTACTCTAATGATTCTGTTCAGCGTGGCGCTGGGCGCGTTCCTGGGAACCGCTTTTCAAAGACCCGGTGTGACGCTGGCACAAAGCGCGACACGTACGGTTTCAACGACTGTATCGAAAACAGAAGCTCTCAGCGCGGCAGAGGCGATGGAGAGCGCGTTTGTGCGGGTGGCGGAAGAAGTATCGCCAGCGGTGGTCACCATCTACGCCCGCAGAAACGTCAGCCGCCCCAGCCTGCGCTTCGAGATACCCGATGATATTCCGTTCCCGTTCGATTTCCGGCGGGGGGGACGCACTCTTGAACCGGTGCCTATTCCCACACGAGGGGTCGGCTCTGGCGTAATCGTGCGCAGTGACGGCTACATCTTGACCAACGACCACGTGGTCGCCGGAGCAGAGCGTGTGGAAGTGGTGCTCAGCGACGGACGCAGGCTGGAAGGCAAGGTGCTGCGCGACTACCGCAGTGACATCGCTGTGGTAAAGGTGAACGCCACCGGATTGCCGACCGCACGACTGGGTGACTCGGATACGGTGCGCGTGGGGCAGTGGGCGATCGCGCTGGGCAGCCCCTTCGACAAGCAGAACTCGATGACCGTGGGCGTGGTCAGCGCACTGGGGCGCCGCGAGGCTATCGGAAGTATCATGCAGGGTCAGCGGTACTACCCGAACCTTATCCAGACAGACGCCTCCATCAACCCTGGCAACTCGGGCGGTCCGTTGCTGAACATTCGCGGCGAGGTCATCGGCATCAACACCGCCATCGAGTCGCCGACGGGCAGCTTCGCGGGCATCGGTTTCGCTGTGCCCATCAATACCGCTCGCTTCGTGATGGAGCAGCTCATCACGCGCGGTAAGGTGGTGCGCGGTTTCTTTGGGGTGATGCCCGCCGACGTAACACCCGAAGATGCCCAGCGACTGAAGGTGAAACAAGGCGCGCTGATTACCTCCGTGACGGAGGGTTCGCCCGCAGCGCAGGCCGGCATCCAGGTAGAGGACGTAGTGGTGGAGTACAACGGCAAGCCGGTCAAGGGCGAGGTGGATTTCCGCGACATGGTGGCTCGCACCGAGCCGGGCACGGTGGTTCCCGTCAAGGTAGTGCGCAATGGGCGCGAGATAACCCTGCGCGTGAAGGTGGGCGAAGCGCCAGATGTTGAGGAGCAGATGCGCCAGCGCGAACAACCCCAGGAGAGCGGGCGCAAGCTGGGCATCAGCATCGAACGGCTAACGCCTGATCTGGCGGAGCGCTACAAGTTGCCGCGCAGCACGCAGGGTGTGGTGATTACCGAGGTGGTGCCCGGAAGCGCAGCGGATGACGCAGGCCTGGCTGTGGGCGATGTCATCCTGCAGGTGGACGGGCAGAGAGTCACCACCGTGGACGAGGTGCATCGCATCGTTTCCGGGCACAAGTCGGGCGACTCGATCATATTCATCGTGCGAAGCAACACGGACGAGGGCGCTATCACCCGTCGCGTGCGTGTGGAAGTACCGTAGTTAAGGCGTTCCTGGAGGGCGAGGCTCCTGCCGAGCCGTGCAAAAGCCTCTCTTTGCCTCCTGAGGCACGCGGCTCGCACAGAGGCTCGCCCTCCAAAGAGCATGGGACTCGCAAGATAGCAGGACGGCGAAACCGCTCTGTGTGGTCATGCTAAACATCAGCGAAGCATCTCAGCTTAATCTCTCGGCATAGTGACCGCAATCGCTACGTTCTGCAGGTACTTTTCCGCCGAGCGCAACACATCCTCCCGCTTCACCGCAGCCACTCTGTCCGCAAACTGCCGGTCAAACTGATAACCCAACCCGATGCACTCGTACCAGCCGAGGAAATAGGCACGGTCGCGCACGCGCTGGTGGCGTAGCGCATAGGAACCGATCACCAGCTTTTTGGCTCGCTCCACCTCTTGCTCGGTAGGCGGATTGGTGCGCACCGACTGCATCTGTTGCACCAGCGCCTTCTGCACATCGTCCACAATCAACACAGGTACTCCCGTTGCGCTGATGCGATAGGGCGCAATCTCCACGAAACCCAATAAGCAGCTGCCTCCTACCAGCGGCGGGTAAAAGGAGCCAATCTCATAGCCGATACCTGCAGCGTCGCGCAGGTTAGTGAAAATACGCGAGCTCTTGCCCCGTCCCAGGATGGCGTCCAGCACCGTCAGCACGGGATACTCCGTAGAGGTGATGCCGGGAGCAGGGTAGCCAGCCATGATATAGGCAGTGTTACCCGCCTGCTCGCGCACCTTGCTGGTGGATTCGCGCAGGGGAGTAAACGCCAGATTCGGGCGACGCACCGCACTGCGTGACTCCCAGCTGCCGAACAGGGTGGTGAACTTCTCCACAACGCGCTCGGCAGGCACATTGCCCACCACCACAATCACCAGATTGTCCGGTGTATAGAAACGGCGATGAAACTCCTGTAACTCCTGCGGAGTGGCTCGCCGGATATAAGCCGGGTCGCCGGTGAACGGGTAAGCGTAAGGATGGTCCGGCGGATACAACAGCGTGCGCAACGCCATGAAAGTGCTGCGGAACTTGACGTTGCGCTCCGCCTGCGCCTCTGCCAGCGTTTCCTGCTTTGCCCGCTCCACCACCTCAGGCTCGAACTGCGCGTTCTTGATGCCTTCCGCCAGCAGCCACGCCGCGTCGTCAAACGCCTCGGCGACGGTGGTAATAGAAATCTCCGTGTAGTCGGGCTGCCAGTAGGAGCGTATCTCTCCACCGACGCGCTCGATCTCCTGCGAAAGGGTCTGCATGGTCTCGTTGGTGGTACTGCCGAACAAACTGCGCGACACCAGCAAGCCGATACCGCGTTTATCCTCCGGCTCTGCCCACACGCCTACCTTCAGAAACGCCTCCAGCGCAACTACCCGCGCGGATGGTTCGTGCGAGACCACAATCACCATGCCGTTGCTCAGGATGCGCTTCACCGGCTCAGCGACAACCCGGTGTTGAGACCAGAACAGGGTTACGCAGAATGTGCAGAGAAGTAAGCCCTTACTCACCACCCGCATTTTTTGACAAGCTCCCTTTGAAGTCGCTTTTTCATGCAAACACCTATCGCATAATCAGTCTCAACTCTTCTATAGCAGTAAAATGCCCATCAGAGGTGGCTAGAGGAACGTCGTGTTCTATGCAAACCGATGCAATCCAGAGGTCATTTTCAGGAATAGGCTTGCCCTTACGTTTTAATATCAGGCGAACATGGGCGTAAATCTGTGCTGTTGCCACACTCACCTCAAGTATCTGACACCGCTTTACCAACTGCTCCACGTATTCGAGGTTTTGCTTACTGCGCCTAGAGTTTAACGCCCCAAAACACAGCTCCCCAATAACTGGTACGGGCAAATAGACCTCGACGAAGGACTGTATCCATTGCCCTGCATCGCCGGTGTTGTTGAGCACAGCGATCGCCTGATTAGTGTCTAGTGCGACTCTATTGCCATTCATCGGGATTAACTTTTTCGAATTCATCCTCAATGGTCTGACGCATCTCTTCGGCATCCACGTCAGGCAGAATCCCAACACAATCAGCTAAAGGATGGGGTTTCATCCCTTCTACTTCCACCGTTATCTTCACTCTTGTATGTTCTCTAATCCCTGAGAGCGGTTGAACAGGACGCAGTACACCGTTCTCGTAGATTGCCTCAACTGTCTGCGTCATACTCTCTCACCTGCCCTTGAGCATTTTCCTTTTCATTGTACCGCGTTTTCACACCCTAGTGGTTATCACACTACTCCCTCACCAGCGTTACCACCACCCGCTTTTCGGGGTTGAGGTATTTCTCCACCACGATGCGGATATCCTCGGCAGTCACCGCCAGCACGTTCTTCTCGTACTCGGTGGCGAAGAGGTAGGTATCTATCATCTCATAGAAGCCCAGCGTGCTTGCCTGCCCCTCGGTGGTCTCTATGCTGAAGAGGTAGTTGCCCAGTATCTCGCGTTTGGCGCGCGCCAGCTCCGCCTCCGTGACCGATGTCTTCGCCAGCTGCTGTAGCGCGCCCACCACCATTGCCTCCACCTGCTGAGGGTTCCCTTGCTCGGGAAGCTCTACCACGATGCTGAAGATGCCCGGGTAGCGTTGTGTGAGGAACTCGGTGGTGACGCGCGTGGCGACTCCCTGTCCAACCAGCAGGCGGGTCAACAGCCCGTCGCGCTGCCCCAGCAGGGCGAGTAGCAGGTCACACGCGCAAACGTCCTTCACCTCTTTCACCGATGGCGCCATGAAGCCGATGCCCACTACCGGAAAGCCTCTGCGCACCTTGAACTGGGCGTGGCGAGGCGAGTCGGGTGGCGGTTCAGGTTGGGGTTCGGGGTCGGCGATGTCGCGTTTCTGCCACTTGCCGAAGAGCTTTTCCGCCTCTGCGAACGCTTCCGCTTCGGTCACATCACCCACGATAACCAGCGAGGCGTTGTTCGGCACGTAGTACTTGCGGTAAAACTCCACCACCTGCTCACGCTGGATGCGGATAATGGAATCGCGCGTGGCGGCAACAGGCAGGCGATAGGGGTGCTTTTGAAAGAGCAATTCTGCCAGACGCTGGTTCGCATCGCGCACAGGGTCATCGGCGGCGCGCGCCAGCTCGTCCAGAATAATCATCTGCTCGCGTTCCACATCTTCGGGGCGCAGTGCGCTGTTTTGCACCGCATCGGCAACTACCTCCAACGCGTTCCGCCAGTATCGGCTGGCGACGGTGGTATACAGGTGCATCCAGTCACGCGAGGTGGTGGCGTTAAGGGTGGCGCCCAGCTCCTCGATGTCACGGTCTACCTCGCCCCTGCCGCGTTTTGCCGTGCCACGAAACAGCAGATGCTCCATGAAGTGCGCCACGCCGTTAGTTTCGGTGGTCTCTCGCGAGGAGCCCGCACGCACCCACAGGTCTATCGTCACCAGCGGTGCCTCATGCGCCTCGCGCACCAGCACGCGCAATCCATTCGGAAGGGTCTTCAGCTTGATCGACTCGGCAGGCAAGCTGCCTGCCCGGGCGACAGCCGCCGCCAGCAACAGAAACCAGCATACGATGACAGATTTGACCACAAAACGACTCCCAAGAGAGGATATTCTATTGCCTTGTTTATTTCGGCAAGAGCGGTGGTTTCACCTGTCTGCGTTTGCTTGCTTCGGGGGTAGAGGATATGTTATCATCTTTAATCGGATTCCAATTAACCGATAATGAGAGTGCCATGTTAGCTCAGGAGTTACGCGAAAAGTATCTGCAGTTTTTTGAGAGCAAAGGACACAGAAGGTTGCCTTCGGATAGCCTTGTGCCCAACGACCCGTCGCTGCTGTTCACCAGCGCAGGCATGGTGCAGTTCAAGCCCTACTTCCTCGGGCTGGCAACCCCGCCCCACACGCGGGTCACAACGGTGCAGAAATGCCTGCGCACCACCGACATCGAATCGGTAGGCGACCACTCGCATCTCACCTTCTTCGAGATGCTGGGTAACTTCAGCTTCGGCGACTACTTCAAGCGCGAGGCTATCCTGTGGGCGTGGGAGTTCCTCACCGAGTGGCTGCATATTTCCCCCGACCGCCTGCGCGTTACCATCTATCTGGACGATGACGAGGCGTACGAGGTGTGGAATCGTGAGGTGGGCGTGCCCGACCGCAAAATCTTCCGCTTCGGCGAGAAGAGCAACTACTGGCCCGCCAACGCCATCTCGGAGGGTCCCAACGGTCCGTGCGGTCCCTGCTCGGAAATCTTTTACGACACCCGTCCTGACCTGCCTCCTACTCCCGATGGCGTGTGGGACGACGTGCGCTGGCTGGAAATCTGGAATCTGGTCTTCATGCAGTACGAACGGCACGACGGAGGCAAACTCACCCCTCTGCCGCGTAAGAATATCGACACAGGTATGGGGCTGGAGCGCACCGCTGCCATCCTGGCGGGCAAGGCAAGCGTGTTCGATACCGACGTGTTCCAGCCGATTATCGCTCGTATCGCCGACCTGAGCGGGCGTACCTATAGCGGTAGCGACTCCGCAGAGGACGTCGCCTTCCGCCTGATTGCCGACCACATCCGCGCCACCGCCATGTCCATCGCCGACGGGGTATTACCCTCCAACGAGGGACGAGGCTACGTGATACGACGCATTTTGCGCCGGGCGATGCTGCGAGGGCAGAACGTACTGGGCTTTGACCGTCCCTTCCTCGCCGACGTGGCAACGGCGGTGATCGAAACGCTGGGTGATGTGTATCCCGAGGCGCGCGAGCGGCGCGAGTACGTGCTGCGCACCATCCGCAGTGAGGAAGAGCGCTTCCGCCAGACCATTCAGGTTGGCTCGCAACGGCTGGCGGAGATGCTTGGGGCGTCCGAAGTGCAGAAAAGCAGGGTGTTGTCGGGTGAGCAGGCGTTCATGCTGTACGACACCTATGGTTTCCCGCTGGAGTTGACACAGGAGGTCGCCGCCGAGGCGGGCATCAACGTCGATGTGGAGGGCTTTCGTCGGGCGATGGAAGAGCAGCGTCGGCGTGCGCGTGAATCCAGCGGTATTGCCACGCAGCTATTCGCCATCGCAGGCGACGCCGCCACCGAACTGCAGAAAACGCTTCCGCCCACGAAGTTTCTGGGCTACCATCAGCATGAGGCGGAGGCAAAGGTGCTTGCTATCATCCGGCAAGGAGAGCCTGCCACCTTCGCCAGTGAGGGCGAGGAGGTGGAACTGGTGCTGGACCAGACTCCCTTCTACGCCGAGGCAGGCGGACAGGTGGGCGATACCGGATGGATACAGGGAGAGAACTTTCAGTTCGAAGTCAAAGACACTCAGAAAGTTGGCGACCTGTATCTGCACATCGGCATCATAGCACGTGGGCGGGTGGAGGTGGAAGCCTCCGTTTCCGCCCGCATCGACACGCAACGTCGCTGGCACATCATGCGCAACCACACCGCCACTCATTTGCTACATGCGGCGTTGCGTCAGGTGCTGGGCTCGCATGTGCATCAGGCGGGTTCGCTGGTAGCACCTGACCGCTTGCGCTTCGACTTCACCCACACCAGTGCGATGACCGATGAGCAAATCGCCGAGGTGGAACGTCTGGTGAACGAACGTGTTCTGGAAGACAAGCCGGTGGCGGTGCACTGGGACGTGCCGCTTGCGGAGGCACGGGCGCGCGGTGCGATGGCGCTGTTCGGCGAGAAGTACGGCGACACCGTGCGCATGATAGAGGTGCCCGGCGTGAGCCTAGAGTTGTGCGGTGGCACGCATCTGGAACGCACCTCGCAAATCGGACTGTTCAAGATAGTATCGGAAGAAAGCGTGGCGGCGGGCGTGCGTCGCATTGAAGCGGTCACCGGTTGGGGCGCGTATCAGCTGATGCGCCGGCAGCAGGAGCTGCTGGAGGAGGCGGCGGCGCGTTTGAAATGCGCGGTGTCCGACATCCCTGCAGCAATTGAACGCCTGCAGGCGCAGAGGCAGGAGCTGGAGAGGCAGATTCAGCAGCTGCGCACCGGTGCAGCTGCCCGCTCCATGCAGTTCGAACCCGTCGAGCTGGCAGGTCTGCAGGTGGTTACCGGACGCGCCGACGGTGCGGACGCGCAAACGCTGGCTTCTCTGGCGGACCAAGCGGCGCAGAAGACATCGGTAGATCTGGTGGTGCTCGCTGCAGCAACCGACGGCAAGGCGTTGTTTGTGGCGAAGGCGAAACCCTCGGCGGTGGCGAAAGGGATTCACGCCGGCAATCTGGTGCGCGAGCTGGCGAAAATCAGCGGAGGCGGAGGGGGTGGGCGTCCCGAGTTCGCTCAGGCGGGCGGGCGCGATGCCAGCAAAATCCCGCAAGCTTTGCAGCAGATTCCCCACCTGTTGAAGCAGATGATGGAAAGGTAGCAAAAATCGAAATGTTTTTTTGCTACAATCCTGCAAAAAACCGCCTCAGTGGTACGATTCTTGCTATATATATGTAGTGGAAACCCCGCAAGGCGGGGTGGGGTCAGGCACACCGCCGGTAACGATTACCGGCAGGCTGTGCCGACAGGGCGCGAAAGCGTTGTATTTCGCGCCGGTGCGCCTGGACGCGCTTCGCGTCGGGCTGCGAAAGGGTGAACTATCTCACCCTTTCGCCTAACGGTGCACTCGCAATGCCGCCGGATGGAAACATCCGGCGGTCTTCCTTGCCTTATACATGTACGTTGAACAGCACGCCGATTAGATAGGTCAACACACCCACCACAAAAGCGATGGCGGTCATCTCCAGCCCACTGACCCACCACTTGCGAGTGGTCACCAGGCTCTTGGCTGCGCCCACCGCGAAGTGCGCCAGCACACTCACGAACGCCGACCAGAATACCGCCATCCATCCCCGTGCGAAGAAGAACGGCAGCACCGGTATCAATCCGCCAACGGCAGTGGATACCATCGACGACAGAAGCGAGATCCAGGGATTGGGGAAGCTGGCTTCGGATAGTCCCAGCTCTTCATGCGCCATCATGCGCAGCATCTGGTCGGGTTTCTCCGCCAGCCGACGCGCCATCGCCTCCGCTTCCTCTTCGGAAAAACCTTTGAGCTGGTAGAACAGGCTCATCTCTTCAATCTCTTCTTCCGGGTTCTCGTGAAGCTCTGTGCGCTCGCGGGTAAGCTCTGCCTCGTACACCTCACGCTCTGACTTCGCCGCCAGAAACGCCCCGGACCCCATCGATAGCGCACTGGCCAGAGTACCCACCAGTCCGGCAATCAGCACCGTCTGGTGTCCAGCTGCACTGCCCGCGCTATAGCCCGCCATACCGGATACAATGCCGAACACCGCGCCTAACCCATCGTTGATGCCGTAGATAGCATCGCCTATCCACGAGCCGCCGCGCACATGCCAGTGTTCCCGTCTCAGGATACGCTCTACCGGGTGCTCGGTTCCCGACGCGGAATACAGTGCGCGCGTCATGTGAGCGTGCTCTTCCTCATCTCGCATCACCCGCTGTGCGATTTCGGCAGTGCGCTCGTCGCCCATCTGCTGCATCTGCAGGTAGCGCGCCACCGCCTCATCTTCATGCTCCTCCATCCGTCGCAGCACCATCTCAGGGCTTGCCAGATACGCCTGCCAGCCGAACAACGGCTTCACCCGGCGGATCTGCGGCGGCTTGCCCCCCAACTCTACCAGTCGACGGCTCCACTCCTCTGCGTGGCGGTCTTCCACTTGCGCCAGCTGCTCTAATATCTTCTTTTTGCGCGGGTCTTTCTCGCGTTTCGCCAGCAGGCGGTAGGTCTCTGCGCTGGACAGCTCGCCCCGAATCACCTCTTCAATCGAAGCCTTCAATTTTGCCTCGGCGCCCATCAGTCTTCCTCTTCTCCTTTTAATAATAATTCGCATTATTATTATATCACATCCTCTGTGAAAAAGAGAACAGAGGATGAAAGAGCAGTTCTTTCTGTTGACAATCTCGTGCTTAAACCTGTACAATTTGCACGCAGGAGGACGAGGACAGATGCTGAGTTCTTTTGGCAAAGGGTTGATTCTTCTTGGGGTAATGCTTATCCTGCTCGGTGCGCTCATGTGGGCGATGGAGCGGTTCGCCGGCGCACGAGGCGGTGGTTTGTTGCCCGGCGACCTCGTGTGGCGTAAAGGCAATTTCACCGTCGGCATTTTTCTGGGAACCAGCATCGCCCTCAGCATTCTGCTAACAGTTATTCTCTGGGTGATTGGATGGTTGAGCAGACGATAGAAGAGGCAGTAAGGTTACTGGAAGAGTACCGTTACGACCTGCCGGAGGAGCGCATCGCGCAACAGCCGGTGGAGCCGCGCGATAGCTCGCGCTTGCTGGTGTTGCGCCGTGATACCGGAGAGCGCGAGCACCGTCTCTTCCGCGACATTGTGGAATATCTCCGCCCGGGCGATACGCTGGTACTGAACAACACGCGCGTGAGTGCCCGTCGCCTGCGCGGTTTCAAGAGCACCGGCGCACAGGTAGAAGCGCTGCTGCTGCGCGAGGTACAACCGGGCGTGTGGGAAGCGCTTGTACGCCCGGGCAGGCGATTGCTGGTGGGCAGTCAGGTGATTCTGGAGGGGCATCTGAAAGCGGAAGTTATTGCCTGCCTGCCACAGGGGATGCGCCTGCTGCGCTTTGAGGAGCCTCAGACGGTACATCACCAGCCGCTGGGCGAGATACCGTTGCCCCCTTATATCCGGCGCAAGCTGGAGAACGAGGAACGCTATCAGACGGTATACGCGGCGGTTAACGGCTCGGCGGCGGCTCCGACAGCAGGACTACACTTCACACCGGAGCTGCTACAACGCATCCGCGAGATGGGCGTGCGCATCGTGACCATCACCCTGCATGTGGGTATCGCCACCTTCCGCCACCCCGAGCCGGAGCAGCTGGTGCAGAGACGCCTGCACCCGGAGTGGTACACCATCTCCGAGCAAGCTGCCGAAGCCATCAACAGCACGCCCGGGCGTATCGTGGCGGTGGGCACCACCTGCGTGCGTGCACTGGAGAGCGCAGCTGCAGGCGAACGGCGAGTAGAGGCACGGCACGGCAGCACCGACCTGTTCATCCTGCCGGGGTTCCGGTTCCGGGTTGTGGAAGCGCTCGTGACAAACTTTCACCTGCCTGCCTCCACGCCGCTCTTGCTCACCTGCGCCTTCGCAGGCAAAGAAAAGGTTTTTGAAGCCTATCGCGAAGCGTTAGCGATGGGCTACCGCTTCCTGAGTTTTGGAGACGCTATGCTGATACTCTAGGGGGATTGCACCGTGAGAACGTTAGAGGACTGGTTCAAATATCTGGAACAGCAGTACGTGGATGAGAAAGCGCAAAAGGAGTCTAAGCCACCGCAAGCGCAGACACCGCAGAAACAGGAACCGGCGCAACCCGAGCCGATGACCAACCGGGTGACAGCGCCTCCTGTTCAGGAACAGAGACGGGACGAGCTACCCAAAGCGCGTCCAGCCGCTACGCCGCCCTCACTGGAGCAGGTGCAGGTAGCGGATGTATCCGTGCCCGACCCTGCGGATTATATCTTCACGTTGCGCCGCCCGGCGGGCGAGCCTGCCAAGCCCGCGGTTACCAAAGAGGAAACGGAGCCGGAGAAGCCTGCAGAGGCAGTATCGGAGGCAAAACAGCCCGTAGAGCAGATGACCACACCGGCAGTGCAAGAGCAGGTAACGCCTCCCGCTGAGGAATCGCCTGCAGAAGAGGCACAACCCGAAGAGGCTCCATCTGAAGCCATCGCAGGGCAAACAGAGCGTCCCCAGCGTGCGAAGCCCACAAAACGTGCCCCTTATACCCGCAGTGTGCGTCCGGTTCCACCGCCTCAGTCCATCGAGGAGCTCTGGAAACGTGTGCCGAAGCATGTGCGCCTGCTGGTGGAACTCGGCGATGACGAGGTGACGCAAAAGTACTACGACCGGCAGTTCAAGGAGAGCCGACAGGAGCTGGTGGAACGCCTGCTGAATCCGTCGCTGACGCTGGAGGATACTGCCCGCCTGCTGGGGGTGTGCCCGACGACGGTGCGTCGCTACACCGAGCGCGGGCTGCTGAACCACTACCGCACGCCCGGCAACCAGAGGCGGTTCCGCCTGTCTGACGTTATCGCCTTTCTGGAGGCGAGACAGCAAGCGCAGGAAGCCCGACGACGAAAGCGGTAGAGCGCGGTGCATATCGCTATCTTCTCCGAATCGTATCCGCCTGTTACCAACGGGGTGGCGGTGTCCGTCAGCACCCTGCGCCGCGAACTGCTGCAAAAGGGGCATCGTGTAACGGTGGTCACCGTACGTCACATGCAGGCTTCCCTGCAGGAGGAGGACGTAATTCGAGTGCCTGCGTTCACCTGGCCGTTTGCTCCTGATTATCCCCTGCCCCAACCGCGCCCTTTGCCCCGGCTGCATCGCTTCTTTCGCGAGAACCGTGTGGACGTGATTCATACACAAATCCCGTTCCTGCTGGGGGTCATCGGCTTACGGATGGGCAGGCGGTATGGGATACCGGTTGTGGCACACTATCACACGCTGTACGACCGCTATCTGCACTATGCGCCTGTTGCGCCTCAAGGAGCACTTCGCGCACTGCTATGGTGGCATCTACGGCGGTTCTACCGGGGCACACAGGTCACGATTGTGCCGTCGCACTTCGCGGTTCAGTATCTGCAGCGATTTGGGGTACAATCTCGTGCCGTAGAGGTCATACCGACAGGCGTGGAGTTTCATCCGCTCACGGTGGAGCGCGAAGAGGCGAGGGCGCGCTACGGTTTGCCATCGGACAGTCCGATACTGGTATATGTGGGCAGGCTGGCTCGCGAAAAGAACCTGAACCTGCTGCTGGAGATGCTTCCGCTGGTGCAGCGCGAGGTACCGAAGGTTTTGCTGTGGCTGGTGGGCAGTGGCAACGCGGCAGAAGCGATTGAACAGCACGTCCGGCGTCGGGGGCTGTCGGCAACGGTACGCCTGCAGGGCAGAGTTCCGCACGAGCACATCAGCGCAGTGTATGCGGTGGCGGACCTGTTCGTGTTCCCATCGGTCACCGAGACGCAAGGGCTGGTGCTCTGGGAAGCGCAGGCACATGGCTTGCCCTGTGTGGTGGTGAACGAAGGTGGTGCGCCTGAGTCGGTGCGTGACGGCGTGGACGGCTTACTGGTGCCGAACGAGGCGGAGGCATTTGCGCAGGCGGTGGTCCGTTTGTTGAAAGACGATGCCCTTCGCCGGTGGATGAGCCAGAACGCCCTGTGCTCACCGCGGCTGACGCCGGGCGAAATGGCAGAGAGAGTACTGGAGGTATATCGGCGTGTGCTGGTGAACCCACCTGCCGGTCAGCAAACAGGAGGCTAAATTGGTAGATAGCATTCTCAAACCCATTGCCGAATGGGTAATCACCGTCATCTCCTCGATGGGGTATCCGGGCATCGTGCTCCTGATGGCGATAGAGAGCGCGTGTATCCCACTCCCCAGTGAGATTATCATGCCCTTCTCAGGGTATCTGGTATATACCGGGCGATTTGACCTGCACGCAGCATCGCTTGCAGGCGCGCTGGGTTGTGCTGTTGGTTCGGCAGCAGCTTACTGGGTGGGCATCTGGGGTGGCAGACCGTTTTTAGAGAAATACGGTCGTTACGTGCTGATTCGCCGTAAGGACCTGGACGCCGCCGACCGTTTCTTCGAGCGGTGGGGGATGTGGGCGGTGTTTATCGCCAGGCTGCTGCCCATCATCCGCACCTTTATCTCCCTGCCTGCGGGCATTAGCCGGATGCCGTTTATTCCGTTTCTGGCGCTCTCGTTCGCAGGGTCGGTGCCGTGGTGCTACTTGCTGGCGTACGTGGGCAAGGTGCTGGGTGAGAACTGGCAAAGCATTCGCAGCTACTTTCACGGAGCGGACACGGTTATCGGCATCGTGCTGGTATTAGGTTTCGCCTTCTGGCTGTGGCATCACCTGAAGCCCGAACCGGTGGAGACCGAAGCATGAAGGTAGTATCGCAAATTGACGAGCAAGATACCACGCTGTTATAATGAGCAGGGGGTGATGAACATGGCATTACCGCAGGCGACGAAGGCAGTGGCTATGGAACTGCCCCCCGCCGGTAGAAGCGATACAGAAGCTGGAGGCTGGCTTAGACCCTGAATCTGCCAATGCTGAACGAACTGCGTGAGCTATACCGCTATCGTGAACTGCTCTGGACGCTGGTTCTGCGCGAGCTGCGCGTGCGCTATAAGAACTCCTATCTGGGCTTCTTCTGGTCATTGATTGTACCCCTCGTGACGGTGGCGGTGCTCACCATCGTCTTCAAGCGCGTGATGGGCATGGTTATCCCGAACTACTCGGCGTATGTGCTGGCGGCGTTTTTACCCTGGATGTACTTCCAGACAGCATTACTGGATTCGTCGCAGTCGGTGCTGGCGCAGATACAGCTGGTCAAGAAAGTATACTTTCCGCGTGAGGTGTTGCCTCTGGCAGCGGTGCTGGCGAACCTGATCCACTTTGTGCTCGCGCTACTGGTGTTCTTTGTGTACCTGCTGGGCTATGTGGGTGCGCCCTTACTGCCCAGCGTCGCGCTACTGCCCGTGCTGGTCTTCTTCCAGACGTTGTTGATTGCGGGGCTAAGCCTTATCATCTCCTGCCTCAACGTATTCTACGAGGACACCAAATACATCGTGAGCATCGGTTTACAGCTGATGTTTTATCTTGTGCCGGTTATCTACTTTTCCGAGCAGGTATATCATGCGCAGATCGCCTCGCCAGAGTGGCAACGCTGGATATATCTGCTGTATCACCTGAACCCCATCGCCATGCTGATGACCGCTTACCGCAAGATTCTGCTGCCTCCTATCACCGTCCAGCAGATAGGAGCGGTGCAGAAGCAAACGTTCACCTCTCTGCCGATGGACTGGGGATTGCTGGCGGTAGCGTGCGCGGTATCTGTGGTCGTCTTCATGTTAGGTTACGCCTTCTTCAACAAACGCAAATGGGATTTTGCGGAGCAGCCATGAAAGACACCGCTATTTTACTGGAACACGTGTCCAAAAGCTATCGTCTGTCGCATCAGCCTTACTCGTCGCTGAAGGGTATTTTGCTGTCGATGTTCCGGTACCGGCGGCGGATTGAGGTGCATCAGGCGTTAAACGATGTGAGCCTGACCATCAGGCACGGCGAGACGGTGGGCTTAATCGGTGTGAACGGCAGCGGCAAGTCCACTCTGCTTGCGATTATCGCGCGTGTCATCCGCCCCAGTGCAGGCAGGGTTCAGGTGAACGGGCGGGTTGCACCACTGCTGCAGCTGGGCGTTGGTTTTCATCCCGACCTGACGGGGCTGGAGAACGTGTATTTTAACGGCATCATTCTGGGGTTGACACGCCAGCAGATTGCCGAGAGACTACCCTCCATTGTCCGGTTTGCGGAGTTAGAAGAGTTTATCGACACACCGGTACGCGCCTACTCGTCGGGAATGGTGCTGCGGCTGGGCTTTGCGGTGGCAGTGCATACCGATCCGGAGATTATCTTGATGGACGAGGTGCTGGCAGTGGGTGACGAAGCATTCCAGCATAAATGTTTACGAAAAATACAGGAATTCCAGCATGAAGGTAGAACAATCCTACTGGTATCACATGACATGAATCAGGTGCGTCAGGTAGCTACGCGCACGGTATGGTTGCACCAGGGGCGCGTGATGGCTGACGGTGCTACCGACGAGGTGGTAAGACAGTACCTGGCGTTCACTGAGGAGATGGAAAGGCGAGCGATATAGTAAAGACCCGTGTTTGCATTGCCGATACCACGTAGTGTACCGTCCAGAAATAAGAAGGCTGATCATAATGGATAACCATTCGTATACTGTCGAGACGCACTACGCTTTTATCCAGCGGCTGGCTCATCTGATTGCATCGCGCCCGGCGGACGTGGTGAGTGAGGCACTGCTGGCGGAGGCTCAGGGGTATTTTGCTGCCGTGCAGGCAGCGCTGTGGACGATAGACGCCAGTACGCGCCAGGCAGTGCTTGTGAACGCGGCGCCATGGACTGTACCCGACGACCGTTTCCCCTTCGACGCCCTCATGGAGGCGGTGACGAAGACAGCAAAAACCGAAAACCCCTGCCTCGTGGAGCTGAATGGATTGCACGGGTGGTTGCACCCTTTCAAACTAGAGCCTTCCGGCACGGTGTATGTGGTCAGCCTCGCTACCGAAAAGCCTCTGCCGGAATGCTTGCAGGAGGTGCTGCAAACGTGGTTTACCCTTCTGCGCACCTCGGTTGCGCAGCTGCAGGCACAGGCACATCTTTATCAGGCGCAAAAGCACAACGATAAGCGTCTACAGGAGGTCACCGCGCTCTACGAGATCGGGCAGGCGATGGAAGGTGGTGACCTGCAGGCTCTGCTGGATATGATTACCCACAAAGCGGCAGAGGTGATGGAAGCACAGGCTTGCTCCCTGATGCTTCTGGATGAGGACAGTCAAACGCTGGTCATTCGCTCCAGCTACGGCTTACCCGATGCGATTATCGAGCAAACACGCGTGCCGTGGGGACGGGGCATCGCAGGCAGGGTGGTCGCCAGCGGTCAAGCCATGCTGATTACAGACCCGCGTAAAGACCCGCGCCTCGCCGGTGAAGACGTGCCGTACCGTGATGACATCGAGGCGTCGCTCTGCGTGCCGTTGCGAGACAGCCATGGTGGAGTAATCGGAGTGCTGAACATTCATCGGCGCAAGCCTGCCCCTACCTTTACCGAGCAGGATATGCGCCTGTTTAGCGTGTTTGCCATGCAGGCGGCATCTGCTATCAAGCACGCCCAGCTCTACCGTGACCTCACGTATCGCGTGAACGAGCTTTCAGTACTCTCCGAGCTGAGTGCGGCGGTAAACTCCACGCTGGAGCTCGAACAGATATTGCAGCAAACCGCAGATGGCATCGTGGAGACCGTGCGGTTTGACCGTTGTGCGATATTCCTGCTGGACGAGTCGGGCAAGCTGGTAACGCCCCGCGCCGTACGCGGCTATCGCCCCGAAACGCTGGGCAGCACGCCGGTTCGTGTGGCGGACGGCGTCATCGGAATGGCGGTACGCAACAAAGCACTGGTGCTGATAGAGAACGCTCAGCGATCCAGCCAGCCGGCTCGAGGGTTTGGCAGGATGCTGGGCACCAATGCGTTTCTGGTCGCGCCCATTCTGGCGCGGAACCGCGTAATCGGTGTGGTGGTTGCCGACAATAAGCCATCTGGACGTCCTATTGACCGTGCTAACATCCAGCTGCTCACCACCTTCATCAACCAGGCGGGGATGGCTATCGAGAACGCCCGTCTGTATCACGACCTGGACCGGCGCTTTAACGAACTGCATAACCTGTGGGAGTACACGCGCAATCTGCTCAGCAGTATTGGCGTGGGCGTCGTGAGCATCGATAGAGAAGAGATTATACTGACCTGGAACGACGCCGCCGAACGCATTACCACTGTACCCCATGAGAGAGCATTGGGATATAAGCTGGAGGACCTGTTTGCTCACTTTTTCCTGCCGGAAGAAGAGAAGAACATGCTTCTGGAGATTATTCGCCTTCCCTTCCAGACAGGCGAAAGGCACTCGCGTTTCAAATGCGCTTTACATCCCTATCAGCGCGGTGAAATGTACTTCAATTTTGAAAGCTCTCCCCTGCGTGCTCCCAACGGCTCCGTTCAGGGTGTGGTATTTATTTTTGAAGACATCACGCACGAAGTGCTCATGGAGATGGAGATGCAGCGCGTTAGGCAGCTGGCAGCGGTTGGGCAGCTCGCTTCCACCATCGCCCATGAGCTGCGCAACCCGCTCAGCTCCATCCGCGCCTCCGCTCAGCACCTGCGTGGCGAATACGCCGGCAATGCCGAGCTGTGTGAGTTTCTGGACATTATCATTAATGAGGTGGACGTGCTGAACACCAAAGCCACCGAGTTCCTGCGGTTCGCCCGTCCTGTGGAACCGGTGTTCCAAGAAGTGAGTCTGTCTGATCTGATAGGCAGTACCGTTCAGTTCATGCACTCCTATATCGAGGAGCAGGGAGTGCAGGTGGAGGTGGACGTTTCTGTGCCGTTCACCATCAAAGCGGACCCAAACCAGATGAAGGAAGCGCTTCGCAATCTGATTATCAACGCGGTTCAAGCCATGCCGGAAGGCGGGACCCTGTCACTTATCGCCACGCCCGCTCCGGGCGACACGGTAAATATTATCGTCAAAGACACGGGCGTTGGTATACCACCCGAAAATCTGGACCGTATCTTTACGCCGTTCTACACTACCAAGGCCAAAGGGTCAGGGCTGGGGCTGGCAAACGTCCAGAAGATTGTGGAAAGCCACGGCGGTACAATCAGCGTGCAAAGCCAGGTGGGCACCGGAACCGAGATGCGTATCACCCTGCCGGTTCACCCGGTGCGCCGCGTCCGTCGCATCGACCTGGGAGAGGACGACAATCTCCGCACCAGGATACCAGACCTCTAAACACTCAGATACAGGCTTGAAGGGGGGTATGGCAGTGAAGGCAAAAACAGCGACAGAGAAATCAACACCATTGACCCTGCTCATTGTGGAGGACCAGGCCAGTCACCGTCGTGTACTGGAGGCACACTTTTCTAAGCAATACGATGTGCTCACCGCCGAACACGGCCAGCGCGCGCTGGAAATCGCTGCTCAACAGCCTGTTCACCTGCTGATTGTCGATTTGATTTTGCCCGGCGCGATGAACGGAATGGAAGTGCTGCAAAAGATTCGCGAGATGCATCCGAACGTGATGGCTATCATGATCACCGCTCATCCTACCGTTCGCACCGCAGTACAGGCAATGAAAGATGGCGCGATAGACTATATTGAAAAGCCTATCGACCTGGACGAGCTGAAAGCAAAAGTGGACAGGGCGGCCGAGCAGTATCGCCAGCGGGAGGAAGTCCTGCAGCAGCCCCAACGGCCTCGCGACACCCTCGATCTTCAAGGTATCGTGGGCAATAGCGAGGCGATGCGGAAAGTGTACGAGATGATTGGGAAGGTGGCGGCAAGCAACGCCACCGTGCTCATTCGCGGCGAGAGCGGTACCGGCAAGGAGCTGGTTGCGAAAGCCATCCATCGCAACAGCAGTCGGGCAGGAGGACCGTTTGTTGCCGTGTCCTGCGCTGCACTGCCAGAGACCCTGCTCGAAAGCGAGCTGTTCGGGCATGAGAGGAACGCTTTCACCGGCGCGACATCGCAAAAGCCGGGCAGGTTCGAACTGGCGCACAAGGGTACCCTGTTCCTCGACGAAGTCGCGGAGATTACCCCGGCTATTCAGGTGAAGTTACTGCGAGTACTACAAGAGCACGAGTTTGAACGGCTCGGGGGCACCAAAACGATTAAAGTGGACGTACGCCTCGTTGCTGCGACCAACAAGGACCTGGAGAAGATGGTGCAGGAGAAAACCTTCCGCGATGACCTGTACTATCGTCTGCATGTAATCGAAATTTACCTGCCTCCTCTGCGCGAGCGAAGGGAAGACATCCCGCTTCTGGTGGAACACTTTCTGAAGCAGTACAACAGGGAGAACGGTAAGCGGCTCAAATCTGTCGCCCCCGAAGCGATGGATATCTTAATGAAATATCGCTGGCCTGGAAACGTGCGCGAGCTGGAAAACGCTATCGAACGGGCGGTTGTGCTCGCCGACACCGACGCGGAGTATCTTACGCCCGACCTCTTGCCGGATTCTATCGTCGGGGCAGGGTAAAAAACTATCAATTTTTCCGCGAATACCGGCAAAAACGCTCTGAGTGGTACGGAACTTGCAGTATATATGGGCGGATATGTTTCCGCGAGGAGACCTGTTAAGAATGCAGGAATTGTATACTATTATTGAAATCATAACAGATGCCCGGCCCATGCCGAAAGGGGAAGTCTGAGCCCATGCCCAGAGTGCTGATAGCAGACGATGAGGTAAACCTGTGCAAGGTGCTGGCTGCAAGGTTGCAGCAAAGTGGATTGCAGTGCGTGATTGCGCATGACGGTGTGCAGGCGCTGGAACTCATCCGCTCACAACCTATCGATGTGGCGGTGCTGGATGTTCGGCTCCCGCGTAAGAACGGCGTGCAGATACTGCGCGAAATCCGACAGGATCATCCGCAGCTGCCTTGCATACTCATCACCGCATTCGATGACGTGGAACTGCACGAGGAAGCGGCGCGTCTGGGGGCGAATGCAGTACTGCAGAAGCCGTTCGACCTGGAAGCGTTCACCGAGCTTGTCTGGAGAGAGGTTGGCACCCCTGCCCCCGTGACGGGAGCACCTATGCTGCTGCAAAACGGTGAGAAGGTGATTGTGGACATCCGGCGAGGTGAGTGGTCTTATACCTATGCCCCGCGCGTCATCTCGCAAGACGACCGCATGCTGGAGATCGAGCCGCCGCTGGCAGTAGTGGATACAGAGGTGTTGTCGCAAGGGGTTGCTATCGTCCAGTTTACGCGCGGAGATGGCGTATACCAGTTTCGCTCGCGCATCCGGCTGGCTACCGCTCCCCGACAAGCGTTGTATCTGCGCAAGCCGGTCGCCATCCGCCGTCTGCAACGTCGCAAGCACTCGCGCATTGTGGAAGAGGGACAGGTCAACCTGGCGTTTTCGATACGGGAAGAGCGTGAGGCAGCTCCGCTGACGGTTACGGGCGAGCTGTACGACCTGAGTCACGGTGGTTTCTCCGTGCTGTTGTCGCAGGCGCCGCCTGTCGGCGAGGAAGTTTCCTTCCAGATGGCGCTGCCCGAGGCAAACCTCACCCTCATCGGGCAAGCGCAGGTGGTACACGTGGGCGGGATGATCGCCAACAGGGTACCGGCGGCTTATCATGTGGGGCTGAAGTTCACCCGGCTCGCGCCTGCTATGCGACAAGCACTGGCGGAATGGGTGGAAAGGCAACTGCAACAGACGTAAACCAGGATGCTTCACTTCTTTCAGCATGACAAAAGGAGGCACGCGTTGCTGGTTCGTGTACTTTCGGGCACCGTACACGGGATTGAACCGCATACTATCGAAGTAGAAGTGGACATGCAGCCGGGCGGAGTGCCTGGTTTCACCCTCGTGGGTTTACCGGACCGTGCGGTGCAAGAAGCGATTGACCGCGTTCGTCTGGCTATTCGCAACTCAGGACTTCACTGGCCCATGCGCCGTATCACCGTTAACCTCGCTCCCGCCGACCTGCGCAAGGAGGGTCCCGCTCTGGACTTGCCTATTGCCATCGGCATTCTGGCAGCAGCAGGGCAGGTAGACGGCGAATGGCTGGGCGAAACGTTTGTGCTGGGTGAGTTGTCGCTGGATGGCACTGTGCGCCCGGTCACCGGAGTGCTGCCCACCGCCATCCATGCCCGTCAGCAAGGGGTCAAACGCATGATTGTGCCCGCGCCGAACGCTTCTGAGGCAGCGATTGTGGGCAATATTCAGGTGTACCCTGTCGCCAGCCTTGCGGAGGCGGTAGCGCTGTTGAACACCCGCGACGGTATTACCCCGCTCAGCGACGACCCCGAACATCTGCTGCAACAGCCGCCCAGATACGAGGTGGACTTTGCCGATGTGAAAGGACAACACCACGTCAAGCGCGCGCTGGAGGTTGCCGCAGCGGGAGGACATAACGTGGTGATGATTGGTCCCCCGGGTTCCGGCAAGACGATGCTGGCGCGTCGTGTGCCCACCATCTTACCGCCGATGACGGTGGACGAAGCCATCGAGATTACCAAGCTGTACAGCGTCGCCGGGCTGTTGCCCCCGAACACCGGGCTGTTGACCACGCGCCCCTTCCGCTCACCACACCATACCAGCAGTAACGCCGCGCTGGTAGGAGGCGGAAGCGTGCCCCGCCCGGGCGAGGTGAGCCTCGCGCATAACGGGGTGCTTTTCCTCGACGAGCTGCCGGAGTTTCGTCGCGAAGTGCTGGAGGTGTTGCGTCAGCCGCTGGAAGATGGCGTGGTGAGCATCGCGCGGGTGCAAGCCAGCATCGCCTACCCGGCCCGTTTCATGCTGATTGCCGCCATGAACCCCTGCCCCTGCGGATACTTTGGCGACCCTCAGCATGGGTGTACCTGCTCGCCCACGCAAATCCGCAAATACCAGCAGCGAGTGTCAGGACCGTTGCTGGACCGCATCGACATCCACATCGAAGTGCCGCGTCTCACCCCCGACGACCTGCTGCGCACCCAACCGGGCGAGCCGTCGGAAGCCATTCGCGGACGGGTTGTGCGGGCACGAGAGATCCAGCAAAAGCGGTTTGAAGGCACGAACGTACGCTGCAACGCGCAGATGACTACGCGCATGTTGCGTCAATTCTGCCCGCTCTCCGAGGATGTGAAAGCGATGCTGAGGCAGGTAAGCCAGCAGATGGGCATCAGCGCACGCGCCTTTGACCGCATCGTGAAACTGGCGCGCACCATCGCCGACCTGGCAGGCGAAGAACATATCGGCTTGCCGCACGTGGCAGAAGCTATTCAGTATCGCAGTCTGGACAGGCGTATCTGGCTGTAACGGCTATATCTGGTTGGGGTCGATGCCCATCTCGCGCAGCTTCGCCGCGAGGCGTTCGGCACGCTGGTGTTCGGCTTCTGCCAGCTGCCCCAGCTCCAGAAAGCTCAGGAACTTGCGTCCATCGGGGTAGAACAAGCCGACCTCTGCGTCCTTGCCCTTCTCGAAGCGAATGCCCAGCCGGGGGCTCCGCCAGCCTTCCATCTGAGAAATAGGGGTCAGCCGTCCTTCCTGGCGCGTCCAGCCGTCCCACTCACCGCTTTCGGGGTAGTACAGATAGTATTCTTCCACACCATAGCGGTCGTAGAAAGCCAGCTTGTCCAGCATCTGTGACACCCGGTCGCCGGGCGACCATACCTCGAACACTACCTGCGGAGGGATGTTGCCCTCCTCCCACTGTTTGTACGACCGGCGGTGCCCCTTGGGGCGACCGAACGCCACCATCACATCCGGGGCTTGCCGAATCTCCGCGTTTCCCTCTACCGGATACCAGAGCAGGTCTCCGGCGACAAACACGTCGGGGTGGTCCGCAAAAAGCAGTTCCAGATTCCCCTTGATAGTGACGATGCATTCAAACTGTATCGTATTGTCCGCCATCGGTTGACCGTCCGAGTCGGGATAGAACACCTTTCGCTCTGTTTGCACCGCTGTGGACATCACCATCAACCTCCGGGGTGCAGAGTGTACTCAGCATACCATACTCCGCCATCTATCTGCAAGCTGGCGCAGGTTGCCTTTGGACGTTCGTGCTCCGTCGCGACCGCGACAATGGGATGCGACGGAGCGCATCCCTTCAGCCCGTTGCGCGAACATGCTTTGCAATCGCCCTCACCATCTGCTACAATCAGTACAGGAGCCACCATGAGCCTGTTTGAGCAGAAAAACCTGTACGAAACCGAAGCGGGGGCACCGCTGGCGGCGCGAATGCGCCCCCGTACGCTGGAGGAGTTCGTCGGGCAGGAGCATCTGGTCGGCGAGGGGACGGCGATTCGCAAAGCCATCGAGAACGACCAGCTCGGCTCGGTTATCTTCTGGGGACCGCCCGGCTGCGGTAAGTCCACTCTGGCGCGTATTATCGCCGCGCACACGAAATGCCATTTCGTGGAATACAGTGCGGTGACCAGTGGTGTCGCGGAAGTGCGCCGAGCCATCGAAGAGGCACGTAGCCGCCGCCAACTGCACGGACAGCGTACCATCCTGTTCGTAGACGAGATACACCGTTTCAACCGCGCCCAGCAGGATGCCTTCCTGCCCCATGTGGAGAACGGCACGATTATCCTGATGGGCGCGACCACCGAGAACCCTTACTTTGCCATCAACGCACCGTTGCTCAGTCGTTCGCGGGTGCTGCGCTTCGAGCCGTTGAACGAGGAGCACCTGCGCGTCATCGTGGAACGTGCTCTCGTTGACGAGGAGCGTGGGCTGGGCAAACTGCGTGTGCATCTTCCCCCGGAGTGCATGGACTATCTGTTGCGAATCGCCAACGGGGATGCCCGCGTAGCGTTGAACGTACTGGAGGCGGCAACCGCCCTTGCCGAGCCCGACACGCAGGGCAGGCGTACCATCACGCTGGAGATGCTGGAACAGGTGGTACAGCAGAGGGCGGCGCGTTACGACCGCGAAGGTGATGAGCACTACGATACCATCTCTGCGTTCATCAAATCCGTGCGCGGTTCCGACCCCGATGCGGCGCTGCACTACCTTGCCCGCATGATCCGCGCCGGAGAGGACCCCCGTTTCATCGCCCGTCGGCTGGTTATCCTCGCCAGCGAGGACATCGGCAACGCCGACCCCCACGCCCTGCTGGTAGCGGTGGCGGCGATGGAGGCGGTGCAGTTTATCGGACTGCCCGAAGCGCAGATTACGCTGGCGCAAGCCACCACCTACCTTGCCTGTGCGCCCAAGAGTAACGCCAGCTACGTCGCGCTGAACAAAGCTCTGCACGACTTGGAGACACAGCCGCTGGCTCCTGTGCCCCTACACCTGCGCGACGCCAGCTATCCGGGCGCACAGCAACTGGGGCACGGCAAAGAGTACATCTACCCGCACAACTACCCCGGGCACTGGGTACCCCAGCGTTACCTGCCCGAAGGCAACTGGAACCTGCCCTACTACGAGCCTTCCGACAGCGGGCTGGAACGCAAAATCGCGGAACGCCTGCGGCAACTGCGCGAGCGTCTGGAACGCCCTTCCGCTCCCCATGATGAGGACGAAACCGCCTCGAACCCTTGACAAAGCGCAGGTTGTTGGGCATAATATATAGCGGTTGCTGCGGGGTCGTTCAGCGGCAGGACGCCTGGCTCTGGACCAGGTAACGGTGGTTCGAATCCATCCCCCGCAGCCATTTTTGTTTCATACCTCCATCTCCCGCTTCATCCGTTCGTACCACTTTCCCAGAGGCTGGCGCACGAAGTAGAGCCGAGTCAGTGCTTTTGCCGTCTGCCCCGGTTGCATGGTGCCAAACGACGGCGCGCTGTGGATGCAGGAGTACTCCATGTTCTGGAAGAGGAACAGAGCCGGTCTGGAAACTGTAGCCGCCAATCGCTTCCCATCAGGGGCGACAATCGCCATCCAGCCTTCTGCAACTACATCGGCAGGCGTTGCCTTGAAATTCGCCACGAAGGGAATCTGCGCGCCCGGCGGCGCTCCTTCCACGCTGTACAACTGCACCGTAGGGCGGTCGCTGAACACACGGGGCAATTCTACCAATCGCTGGAACTTCCCCTTTACCCTCACCCAGTGGCGCAGACACTCATTATCCCGCAGTACGCTGGAACCGCAGTTGAAGCAGTTGAACGCCATGCTGTTCTGCCACACGCGATGACTACAATTGGTTAGCGTAATGACCGCGTCCACATAGTCCTCATAGGGCGTGATAACCAGACGATAGCGAAGCTCGTCCGGCATCTCGCCAGCGCTTTCCCATGCGCCATCGCCTATCTCTCTCCATCGTGGTTTGAGGGCGCCGAACCATATCGCCCGTGCCGCATCGCCAATAGCTTCCGGAAAGCCCAGCACAAAGCGATCATTGGGGAAGGCGGGCACGTTCGATAACACCGCCGCCATCTGACCCTGCACTCCCTCCACCCGGATAGATGCCATCAGCGCACCTCCTTCGCACAGCGAAACCCGTACATATCGCTTCGGTTGGTTCGCCAGCCGCTCATATTGCGCGCCGCTATCCGCAAGTTCAACGGGCTTCGCGTTAACCAGCAGCCACCTTTCAACACTCCCACCGCCGGGTTCAGCCTGTCCGCACACCACTCGGCGACATTGCCCACCATGTCCATCACGCCATAGGGACTGGCGCCTTGCGGAAAAGAACCCACGGGTGCGGTGTTGGGCATCCCGTTTCGCGGCTGACGGTTCCAGCAGCAGGCATCGGGGTCAAAGCGGTTGCCCCATGGATAGAGACGGCGGTCTGTGCCCCGTGCCGCCTTTTCCCACTCGGCTTCGCCGGGCAATCGCGCTCCCAGCCACTTCGCGTATGCCTCTGCATCCTCCTGGCTCACGAAAACCACCGGATGGTCTAACAGTTCCTCAGGAGGAGTACCACCACGCCAGTGCAGCGGAGGCGGATAGCCCGTAGCCCGGCAGAACTCGGCATATTCCCTGTTGGTGACGGGGTACTTCTGGATGGCAAAGGAGGGCACATACACCTCCCGACTTTGTTCTCCGCTCAGCCAGGAAGGATGATGACGATACTGCCGTGCGAGACGGAGTACCTCTTCCGGGGAGGTTCCCATGATAAACGTGCCTTCTGGAATCACTATCCATTCATTGGCGACCACGTGGCACCTCCTACAACAGGTTCGCCGCCATCTTCTCTATCTCGTCGAATCGCTCGTCCGCTAAATACGCGCCGTAATGCACCAGTCCGCGCTCGGGGATATGTTGCCACGCCGCCCACGGCGATGATTTGCGTCAACCTTTGACCTGCGCGCTAACCAGCGCACGCTCGGCACGGATGAAAGCTTCCAGCTTTGCCTCACTCCAATGAGGCATCGCTCTCGCTACCTTTGCAAGACGGTCGGTAATGAGTTCCGCATAGCGCCTGCCGAGGTCCGCGGATGCTCCCTTCTCGATGGTGTCGCTCGCGCCATATTCGGGGTCATTGCGTATGCGCTTGATGTCCACCAGCTCCGGCAGGAGATACATCATCAGCGAAGTCTCGCCGATGCCCGCGTGGTCGCCCAGATAGCCGGCGTCTTGCGCCAGCCAGTATTCGGGCGTGCCCAGCACAGGGATTTGCAGTCGCTCCGACATACGCGCAGCGGTCTCACGCACCACAATTTGCTGGTTGTGTCCGTAGTGACCGGTGAGCATGATGATGGCGCGGAATCCCTGACGATGGAACTCGCTACACAGCTTCTCCAGCCATGGGCGAAGCAGGTAGTTATCCCACGTGAATTCGGGCTCCATGACCACTGTGGCGGGTTTGTCCAGTCCGCCCATGCCGCCGAATACCGGAGGGTGTACCACACCCCCTCCTGCTTTTTTCGCTCCCAGCACGCATAGCGCGTGTGCCTTCAGCGCATCCAGTCCCAGGCAGTTGTGTTCGCCGTGCCACTCCACCGTGCCCAGCGGCAGAAACACCACAGGCAACGCCTTCACCGCCGCACGAAACTCTGCGGGTAACATCCGTTCCCACCGGATGGTTTCTCTGGGCATCTTCTGCAACCTCCTCACGCGGTTCCTTCATAAAGCAGGGCAGTCGCTGCGCGACTGCCCTGCTCACAGTATTACGCCACTCCCAGCAGCAGGTCTATCACCAGCTGGTCCAGCTTCTCATAGCCCAGCCCTTTCTTGCCCAGTGCCTCGATATCGAACTGCTTCTGGCGCAGAGCCTGCGCGTTTTGCGGGGAGTAGCTGCTCATCAGGCTCTCCAGCTCGGCGTCGCGAGGACGAATCTGTGCCAGCAGTTCCTGAATGGCGGGATGCTCGTTGAACTGGCGCGCCTTCTCCTTCAGAATCAGATAGGTGCGCATACAGCCCTTCGCGAACTCCCACACGCCCTCTTCGTCCTCGGTGCGGTAGGCGTGCGCGTCGAAGTGGCGCGGACCGTCGTAGCCGTGGTCCTCCAGCAGTTTCACCAGGAAGAACGCGCCCTTGATGTCCTCCGAGCCGAAGCGCAGGTCCTGGTCGAAGCGGTTGAGCTTCTGGGCGTTGAGGTCGATATGGAACAGCTTGCCCGCTTCCAGAGCCTGTCCGACGGCGTGCGCGAAGTTCAAGCCCGCCATGTGCTCATGGGCGACCTCGGGGTTCACGCCCACCATGTCGGGGTCGTCCAGCGTGTTGATGAACGCCAGCATCGCGCCCACATTGGGCAGGAAAATGTCGCCGCGCGGCTCGTTGGGCTTGGGTTCCATCGCGAAGCGCAGGTTGTACTTGCGGTCTTTCACGTAGTGAATCAGGAAGTTGATGCACTCGCGATAGCGTTTGATGGCGTCGGTGGGGTCTTTGGCGGCGTCACACTCGGTGCCTTCCCGTCCGCCCCAGAAGACGTATATCTCCGCGCCCAGCTCCACCGCCAGGTCCATCGCCTGCATGGACTTCTGCAGGGCATAAGCGCGCACCTTCGGGTCGTTGGAGGTAAACGCGCCGTCCTTGAAAACGGGGTGGTAGAACAGGTTGGTGGTGCCCATCACCAGCTTCATGCCGTAGTCGTCGAGAGCCTTTTTGAACTCCTTCACGATACGGTCACGCTCGGCGGGGGTGGCGTCGATGGGCACGAGGTCGTTATCATGCAGGTTCACTCCGTACGCGCCCAGTTCGGAGAGCTTTTGCACCGCACGGATGGGAGTGACCACATCACGCACCACGTCGCCAAACGGGTCGCGCCCGCGGTTGCCGACCGTCCACAATCCGAAGGTGAACTTGTGTTCCTTGCGAGGGGTATAGGCGTCCATAGTGGAAACCTCCTTTCAGCCAGTGTACCCTTGCTTTCGCGAAGGAAGGGGGATATTCCTGTAGGTGCACAGGAGGGGAGGCTACGGTTGTCACTATGAGCTATGGAGGAGCAAAATCCGCCTGCGCGGATTGGAAACCTGCGAAAGGCAGGTTTGTTGTTTATTACAGCCCATCATTTCAATAGTAGGGAGCGCGATGGCAGGAGAGCTAAACCCCACAATTGAAATCATGGGCTATGAGCGGAGCAAAACCCGCCTGCGCAGACTGGAAACCGGCGAAGGCAGGTTTGTTATCATTATAGCCCGCCATTTATGAGTCTTGAAAAAATAAAGCGATTTAACCTCTCCCCCGGCCCCTCTCCTACAAGGAGAGGGGAGCCTCGCGTCGAATACCCCCTTCCCTCGTAGGGAAGGGGGACAGGGGGTTAGGTTGAACACACCTCTCCTCCAGGACCCCTCCCGAAGCTGTGGGAAAGGAGATGAGGGGGATAAATACAACTATTTTTTCAAAATTCATCAATGGCGGGGAGTTCAATAGCGGATTGAATAACCAGTAAAGACAGGTTTATTATCATCATAGCCCACCATTTCAACGGTGGAAAGAAGCGTGATGGCGGAACAGAACCCGTGACACCATACAGGCGCGTGAAACGGATATGCACACTGCAGGTTCCAGACAGGAAGCGTTAAACGTGTATATGGCAACCCTGCTGTCGCGGCGGGGGCTGGTCGCGCTGCCCGAGCAACGCCTGCCACACGCCCTGCCCGATGTGCTGGTCTCCTTCCGCGGGTTGCGCCTGATACTCGAAGGAGAGGTGGACGACCAGCCCGGCGCGGAGGGGCGCGCCTGGCAAAAGGCAGTGGAAAGGGTGGATAAAGGGCTGGCGCACCTCGCGCTCGCGCTGGTGTACCCGCACCACCTGCGCCACGCCTCGCCCGACGAGACGCTACGCGCCCTCGAAAGCGCACCCCTGCGTTTCAGCGTGTGCACCGCCCCCGCGCCCGCCGTCCCCCACTGGCACGAAGGCACGATAGACCTGCTGCACGCCACGCTGGAAAACGCTTATACCCTGCTCGCCTCCGAAGACGAGGTGCGCGCGGCGGTGGAACTGCTCACGCAGGGCATCAACACCCTCGCCAACGCGCTGTTCGGGCTGGGGGTGAGCGATGAACGGCTCGCCGCGCCACTGGGCATCTCCCCGTCGGCGGTAGACCCGAACAAGGTGGAGCAGAAAACCGCCGTGCGCCAGATTGCCGCTCTGGTCATCGTCAACGCCCTGTTGTTTCAGGAGGAGCTGGTGCGCAGTGAGCCGCGCGTCAAAACACTGCACGAGTGTATGGAAAGCCCCAGTCCGCACGACGAGCTGCTGGCGGTGTGGCAGTTCATCCTGCGTTATATCAACTACCATGCGGTGTTCGACCTGGCGCGACGCCTGCTGCAGACCCTGCCACCCGACCGCTCGCTGGACGAGGCGCTGCGTGCATGTGCCCACATCGTGCGCGAAATCGCCAGGCGGCGCGTGCTGTTGCGTCACGATCTCGCCGGGCGCGTGTATCACCTGTTGCTGGGCAGTATCGCCAAGCCGTTGGGAACCTACTACACCTCCGTCGCCGCGGCGACCCTGCTGTTGCGCGTTGCGCTGGAACCGGAACGATGGCAGGACATCCGCTGGGACGACCCGCAGGCGGTGGGCAAACTGCGCATCGCCGACCTCGCCTGTGGCACGGGAACCCTGCTGATGGCGGCGATTCAGGCGGTCACCGATAACTTCCTGCGTGCCGCCAGCCTGCAACAGCACAACCGCCTGCTGGAGAGCCGGCGTCAACTGCTCGGCGCGATGCTGGAAAACGGATTGTGGGGGTTCGACGTGCTGCAGTCGGCGGTGCACCTGACCGCTACCACCCTCGCCCTGCCCGTGCCGGAAGTGATGGTGAAGGGCATGCACCTGTACACGATGGAGATGGGAATGCGCGACGGCGAGGCGCGACTGGGCAGTCTGGACCTGATGCTGGACGCTCCCGCGCAGGTCGCCCTGTCGCTGTTCCCCACCGAAGCGCAGCGCGTGACCGACGAATCGGCTGAGGCGCAGGGCGTGCGCGTGCCCAAACTGCATCTGGTGTGCATGAACCCGCCCTTCACCCGTACCTGCGGCGACAACCTGCTGTTCGGCTCGGTGAGCGGTGAGGAGCGTTCGCAACTGCAGAAGGCATTGCAGGAGCGTATCCGCCGATACGCTCTGCAGGCGTCGGTCACGGCGGGGTTGGGTTCGGTGTTCATCGCGCTGGCTGACCGTTACCTGAAGCCGAGCGGGCGACTCGCCTTCGTGCTGCCCAAGGCGCTGTTATCGGGCGTGGAGTGGCAACCCTCGCGCCACCTGCTGGGCAAGGGATACCATCTGGAGACGGTTATCGTCAGCCACGACCCCGAGCGATGGAACTTCTCGGAGAACACCGACCTGAGCGAGGTGCTGTTCGTGGCGCGCAAAACGTCGCGCACTCTATCCGATGCTCGCACCCTGTACGTAAACCTGTGGCGCAACCCCGACAACCCGGTAGATGCGCTGATGACCGCCGAGGCGATACGCGAAGCCGGCTATGCCACCGCACAGGGCGAGGTGAGCGTGCATCCGCTGTGGGTGGGCGACGAGAAGATGGGTGAGGTGGTGACGGTGCCGTGGGCGCGCCTGCGCCAGATGGGACACTGGATGAGCCCCTGCTCCTTCGCGCAGGGCGAGCTGGTGCAAACGCTGTGGAGCCTGCTGGAAAACCACCGGTGGCAGGGCGTCGCCGTGCCCCTGTGCGAACTGGGGCAGCTGGGAGAGCTGGGACCGGATATTCGCCGTCTGTGGGCAACCTTCGATGTGGTAGACCAGCCGCCCGGCTCGCCTGCCGTCTGGGGGCATGACTCAGAAAAAGCCTTCACGATGTCCCTTCAGCCCAACAGCTACCTCGTCCGGCGCGCCGTACCCAAGGAAAAACAGACGCCCGACTACTACAAAACCCTGCTGGCGCAGGCAGGCAACTTGATAATCGTGGAGCGCATGTGGTTGAATACGCAGCGGCTCACCGCCGCCTGGTTGCCCGAGCCGGTGCTGGCGGCGTCGTGGTGGCCCCTGCGCCTGAAAGAGGGTATGGACGATTCGGCGGGCAAGTCGCTCGTGCTGTGGATGAACAGCACACTGGGAACGATGCTCTTGATTGGTAGCAGGCTGGAGACGCGAGGCGCATGGACGAAGTTCAAGAAGCCCACGCTGTTGGCGATGCCGGTGCTGGACGTGCGCGCGCTGGATTCACACGCCCTGCAACACCTTGCACAGGCATTCGACCACCTGTGCGAGCAACCGCTGTTGCCCCTGCCGCAGATGGCGCAGGACGCCACCCGCATCGCGATAGACGATGCGCTATGCGAGGCTCTGCGCTTGCCCGACCTGTCTCCGTTGCGCACCGCCCTCGCCCGCGAGCCGGTAGTGTGCCTGCAACCACTTCGGCAGAGGCGGAGGTAGGAGGGAACGTCCCGGCGGGAGCCTTCGCCCTCCGGAGGGCTGTACGTGGTATACTCTACGTGAATTGGGCAATCGCGTATGGAGCAATCGTGTACAGGGCAACCACAGGGCGGGCAACCACAAGGGCTGCCCCTTCTGCAACGGCTGTCGCGCATCGTTCCGCCGGAGCGGTACGAGGAGTGCGTGCGCACCTTCCACGAACCGCCTGCCGTTGGGGCGCGGGTGAATACCCTGCTGGCGGAGCGCGAGGTGGTGTTCGAGGGGCTGCGTGAAGCGGGGTTCACGGTTCACCCTGTGTCCTGGTATCCCGACGCCTTCTGGCTGCCTCCCGAGCAGCGCAACGCTTTGCTGGCTTCCGAATGGGTGCAAAACGCGCTGGTTTACGTGCAAAACCTCTCCAGCATGATACCCCCGCTGGTACTGGCTCCACAGCCGGGCGAAGAGGTGCTGGACCTGTGCGCCGCGCCCGGCGGCAAGACTCTGCAGATGGCGGCGATGATGCGGGGCGAAGGCACTCTGGTAGCGGTGGAGGCGGTGCGAAGCCGATTCTTCAAGCTGCGCGAGAACCTGCAGAGGCACGGGGCGAACTTCGTGCAAACCGTGCAGGCGGAGGGCGAATGGCTCTGGAAACGCTGGCAAAATCGGTTCGACGCGGTGCTGCTGGATGCCCCCTGCTCCAGCGAGGGCAGGTTCCGCTTCGACGACCCCGCTACCTTCCGCTACTGGAGCCTGAAGAAAATCGCCGATATGGTGCGCAAGCAGAAGTCGCTTATCTACTCGGCGATACGGTGTCTGAAGCCCGGCGGCAGGCTGGTGTACTGCACCTGCACCTTCGCGCCGGAGGAAAACGAGGGGATTATCGCCCACGCGCTGAAAAAGTTCGGTGAGGCGATAGAGGTTTTACCCATCCCGCTGGAGGTGGAGGGGATGGCTCCCGCGCTAAGCGAATGGGAGGGGCGTGCGTTTCCCGATGCTGTTCGCCACGCGCGGAGGATACTGCCTTCCCCGCAGATGGAGGGTTTCTTTGTGTGTTTGATGAAAGCATTCGGAAACTCGTCTCAACGGCAATGACCGATGGTTTGCCAAACTGCAGTCTTGTGGTGTAATGGACTCTTTTCTGCCATTGTGCAGTCTTCCCACCACTGAAATGGTGGGCTATGGTGAGGATAAACCTGTCTTCACAGGTTTTTTAATCCGCGCAGGCGGATTTTGCCTTGCTCATAGCCCATGATTTCAATCGTGGGGTTCAGCTTTGGATATGCGTGTTCTGGACAAAGCACGCTTCAACCTATTTTGTCATGCTGAGCGTCAGCGAAGCATCTCAGAGTAGCGATAAAACGAGATTCTTCGCTTGCGCTCAGAATGACAGGCGGGCGAAATCAGTTCGCCCATGCCCAAATAATCATGTGTGGCGAAGTAGTAGTCTGTCAAGCGTGATTGTTTAGATGCTGGCAAAGTGGTTTCGTACCCTTGTCATGCTGAGCGTCAGCGAAGCATCTCTTCCTTTTGTCATGCTGAACGCAGTGGAGCATCTCTGAGATTCTTCGCTCCGCTCAGAATGACAGCAAGGCGAGATTGCCTCGTCACAACCTGAGAATCACACTTGACAGAGCACTAGTTTCCGAATGCTCTCTGTTTGATACGTAAGAGGGAGGATGCCGATGACACCGCGTGAAGTGATACGCCGCAACCTGGAGCGCGATAACCCGCCGCGAATCGGCATGGACTTCGACGGAGGCAGGATGAACGACTTCTGCTTCGCCGGCTTCTCGCCTTCCGAAACGTGGCAGCAGAAGCGCTGGGTGGAGGGCGAGGTGGAATACTTCACCGACGAGTGGGGTAACATCTGGTATCGCTCGGTGTACGGCGGTCAACGGGGCGAGGTGTTTCAGCCCGCGCTGGACGACTGGGCGAAGCTGAAAGACTACCAGCTGCCCGACATGGACAACCCCAAACGCTATGAGGGTGTGCGTCGGCGGTTCGCGCAGGAGACCGAGCGCTATCGCGTGGGCTATCTGCCCGGCTTTCCCTTCGCGATTTGTCGCTACCTGCGCAAGATGGAGAACTACTTCGCGGACCTGGTGCTGGAGCGCGAGCATATCGACGAACTGCACGAGCGGGTGACCGCCCTGCTGGAGCGCATCATCGCCCTGTATGCGCAGGCGGGCGCGGACGCGGTGATGTTCGCCGAGGACTGGGGGGTGCAGGACCGTCTGCTGATACACCCCTCGATGTGGCGTGAGGTATTTAAGCCCCTGTTCGTAAGGCTGTGCCACACCGCAAAGGCACATGGCGTGAAGGTGATTATGCACTCGTGCGGATACGTCTGGGACATCCTGGACGATGTGGCGGAGGCTGGCATCTGCTGTATGCAGTTTGACCAGCCTGCGCTGTACGGTCTGGAGCGTCTGGCGGCGAAGCTGCGCGAACTGAACCTGTGTCTCTACGCGCCGGTAGACATCCAGCGTGTGCTGCCGACAGGAAACCGCGAACTTATCGAGAGGGAGGCGCACCGCATGGTGGAGCTGTTCGGCGGCGGGTTCATTGCCAAGAACTATCCCGACCTGAAAGGCATCGGCGTCCAGCCCGAATGGGACGAATGGGCATATCAGGTGTTCCTGAGCCATGCGCGGTCATCTGGCGTGGTGTGACTATCTGCCGGTAGCGTGGCGTGCGCTGCTGGACCATCGGCTTCGCTCCCTGCTGACCATGCTGGGGGTGATTATAGGCGTGGCGTCGGTGCTACTGCTCATCTCCATCGTGCAGGGAGTGAAAACGGAGGTCACCCGGCAGATCGAGCAGTTTGGGGCGAACCTGCTGTTCGTGGTGCCGGGGCGTATTGCGGCTACGCAACCCTTTAACCCGATGAGCATCCTGGGACTGAGCACGCTGACGCGCGAGGATGCGCGGGCGGTAGAGCGCGTGCCCGGCGTGAAACGGGCAGTGCCTATCATGTTCATCGCGGGCGGTGCTCGCAACGGCAACCGATGGGCGGCAACCGCCATCGTGCTGGCGACCGAGTCCACGTGGCAGCAGATACGCAGCACGCCGCTGGCGGAAGGCAGGTTCTTCACCCCGCAAGAGGAGACCGAGCGCGTGTGCGTGCTGGCGCACGGCGTGAAGCAGGAGCTGTTTGGCGACGCCCCGGCGGTAGGGAAGCGTGTCGTGGTGAACCGTGTGCCGTTTCGGGTGGTAGGCGTACTACAGCCGGACGAATCGAACAGCATCTTCGGCAACGTGGGATGGAACCATCTTATCTTTTTGCCCCTCGCCGCCGCCCAGCAGGCAATGCGCTCCGAGCAGATACACCGCATCGTGATACAGGCGGTGCCCGGTGTGCACCCCGAAAGCCTGATCGGGCGGGTCAAAACCGCCATGCGCCAGAGCCATCTGGGCAACGAAGACTTCTCTGTGCTCACGCAGAAAGACCTGCTCCAGCTTATCTACACGGTGCTGAACCTGCTGCAGATTGCGCTGGCGGGCATCAGCGGCATCTCGCTGATTGTGGGCGGGGTGGGCATCATGAACATCATGCTGGTCTCCGTCACCGAGCGCACGCGCGAAATCGGCATCCGCAAGGCAGCGGGGGCACGGCAACGCGACATCTTCTGGCAGTTCCTGACCGAGGCGGTAATCCTCTCGCTCACCGGCGGCGTGCTGGGCATCCTTCTGGCTACGGTAGCGGTGGAGGCGTTCCGGCGCACCACCATGCTGAAGCCGCAGATGACGCCGGGGGCGATTGCGCTTGCGTTTGGGGTGAGCGTGCTGGTGGGGATAATCTTCGGCGTCGCACCCGCCATCCGCGCCGCCAGGAAGGAGCCGATAGAGGCACTGAGGTATGAGTAGATAAAAAATTGGCTGCCCGGGATGGATTCGAACCACCACCGACGGCTCCAAAGGCCGCTGTCCTGCCATTAGACGACCGGGCAGCATCCGTAATTATTATGCCTCTTGAAAGGGCGATTGTCAAGGGTGATATAATGGGCCCGTTCACCTCGTTTGCCAAACCGCAAACCCCTGTGTTATACTGACGGAGGTCACCTTTGTGGCGAAGGAGGATGGGAGATGAGCACGACCATTGAGGAGGTTGTGGCGCGGGAGATTCTGGACTCGCGCGGGAACCCCACCGTTGAGGTGGATGTTTATCTGAGCGGAGGCGCGCGCGGACGTGCGGCGGTGCCGTCGGGTGCGTCTACCGGTAGCAACGAGGCGCTGGAACTGCGCGACGGCAACCCTGAACGCTACGGCGGGAAGGGCGTGCTGAACGCGGTGGATAACGTCAACGAGCGCATCGCGCCCGAATTGATAGACATGGACGCGACCGACCAGGTGGCTATCGACAATCTGCTGTGCGAACTGGACGGCACACCCAACAAGAGCAAGCTGGGAGCGAACGCCATTCTGGGCGTCTCGCTGGCGGTGGCAAAAGCGGCGGCGGAAGGGGTGGGGCTGCCCCTGTTCCAGTATCTGGGTGGCGCGTTTGCGCATACCCTGCCGGTGCCGATGATGAACATCCTCAACGGCGGTAAACACGCCGACAGCAATGTAGACCTGCAGGAGTTCATGGTGGTGCCCGCCGGTGCAGAGGACTTCCCCGAGGCACTGCGCATGGGGGTGGAAGTGTACCATAGCCTGAAGAGCGTGCTGAAGGCGCATGGTTACAATACCACTGTGGGCGACGAAGGCGGTTTCGCACCCAGCCTGCGCTCAAATGCCGAGGCGCTGGACCTGATTGTGGAGGCGATTGAGAAAGCTGGGTATACCCCGGGCGAAGACTGCTACCTCGCGCTGGACCCCGCCGCCTCCGAGTTCTACGAGGGCGGACTGTACCACCTGAAGGGCGAAGGGCGTGTGCTCACCAGCGAGGATATGGTCGCTTACTACGAGGACCTGGTGAACCGCTACCCCATCATCAGCATCGAGGACGGTCTGGCGGAGAGCGACTGGGACGGCTGGAAGGTGCTCACCGACCGCCTGGGCAGCCGGGTGCAGCTGGTAGGGGACGATATCTTCGTGACCAACGTGCAGTTCCTGAACAGGGGCATCGAGATGGGCGTCGCCAACTCCATCCTGATTAAGGTCAATCAGATTGGCACGCTCACCGAGACCCTTCTGGCGATAGAGACCGCCAAGCGAGCGGGCTACACGGCGGTTATCTCGCACCGTTCGGGTGAGACCGAAGATACCACTATCGCCGATATCGCTGTGGCAACCAACGTGGGGCAAATCAAGACAGGCGCGCCCTGTCGAACCGACCGCGTGGCGAAATACAACCAGCTTCTGCGCATCGCCGAGGTGCTGGGCGACGCTGCCGATTATCCGGGCGTTGGCGCATTCTACTCGCGCCGGATAAGATAGAACTGCCCTCACTCCCTGCCCCCTCTCCCCGCGCGGGAGAGGGGGTAACAGGAGCAACATCGGGAGGCAACCATGCGCTGCACCAAAATCGTCTGCACCATCGGACCCGCTACCGAGTCACCCGACCGCCTTCGCGCCCTGATGGAAGCGGGCATGGACGTGGCAAGACTGAACTTCTCGCACGGCACGCACGAGTCGCATGGGCGGGTTATCGAGCATATCCGACGCCTCAGCAAGCAACTGGATAAGCCCATCGCCATCTTGCAGGACCTGTGCGGGCCCAAGAATCGCCTGGGTGTACTCCCTGAAGAGGGAGTGCAGATAGAGACGGGGCAGAAGGTGCGCTTCGTGCTGGCGGGGGAAGGTACCGATGCCGAGAACATCCCCCTGCCCTCCTCTACGCTGTTTGCCCTGGTGCGCCCCGGCGAACGGATATTGATTGACGATGGGAGCATAGAGGTCACGGTTACCCAGCGCGACCTGAACACCATTCACGGCGAGGTGCGCATCGGTGGGGTTTTGCGCTCCCACAAGGGGGTGAACCTGCCCGATACCCGCCTGCCCGTGACCTCCGTTACCGAGCGTGACCTGGACGACCTGCGTTTCGGCATCCAGCAGGGGGTAGACTGGGTAGCGGTCTCCTTCGTGCGCGAGCCGGAAGACCTCCAGCCGGTGCGATATACGATAGAGGCAGCGGGGGCAGATGTTCGTGTTATCGCCAAGATCGAGAAGCGCGAGGCGGTAGAGAACTTCGAGGCGATTCTGGAAGCGGCGGACGGCATCATGATCGCTCGTGGCGATTTAGGGGTGGAAATGCCCATCGACGAGGTGCCCCTGATACAAAAAGAGATTATCGCCCTGTGCAATCGCGCGGGCAAGCCGGTGATTACCGCCACCCAGATGCTGGAATCGATGATTTCCGCTCCCCATCCCACCCGCGCGGAAGCCACCGATGTCGCCAACTCCATTTTGGACGGCACCGACGCGGTGATGCTGTCGGGTGAGACGGCGGTGGGGCAGTATCCTATCGAAGCGGTGCAGGTGATGCACCGTATCGCCTCCCGCACCGAACAGGCGTTGAAAGAAGGGGTTGTGGTGCAACCCAGCCAGCCTGTTGCAGGTAGCCTGAGCGTGACAGAAGCGGTGGCGGAAGCGGTGTGCCATATCGCTTACGATATTAACGCCTGCGCTATCATCTGTGCCACTACATCGGGCAGCACCGCACGCCTCGTCTCCAAATACCGCCCTAAGACACCGATAGTGGCGTTCACCCCGTTCGAAAGCACCTACCGGCAGCTCGCGCTATCGTGGGGCGTCCAGCCTCGATTGATACCGCAGGTGTACACTATGGAGGAGATGTTGCAAACTGCGGTGAATACAGCGGTAGACATGGGGCTGGCACACGAAGGCGACAAGGTGGTTATCACTGCCGGCGTGCCGATTGGCATGCCGGGCAACACCAACTTGATTAAGGTGCATACGATTGGACAGCCAATTGTGGCTTAGGGGGTGAAAATGGCATATCGGGGCGCACAGAAGGGAAGGTCTCCGGTTTCGCGAGGCAAGAGGCGCAACAGAGGTCTCATAGTGGTTATTGGGCGATGGGTGCTGGTTGGGGTTATCTGCCTGGTAGCGGGCAAACTGGCGTTCTCCTTTGGCGGGAAGGTGGTGATGCTGGCGCAAGAGGCGTACGAACAGCGTCAGGACATCGCTGCCCTGCGTGAAGAAACCGAACGGTTGCGCGAGCAAAACGCCGCCCTGCGCGAGGAGATGCGTAAACTGAACACACCCGGCGGCATCATTCTGGAGGCACGCAAACAGGGCTACGGCTTCCCGGGCGAAAGACTGCTGGTGGTAGAACCTCCGCGAGATTCTTCGCTTCGCTCAGAATGACAGGGTTGGCGTGCTCTTTGTCATGCTGAGCGCGAGCGAAGCATCTCAGCAACCACAACCCGACGGCTCGGCAGGAGCCTCGCCCTCCCCGCAATTGGATTGGAGGGTCGCGCTCCGTCGCGACCGAAAACCGAACGGCTTGGCAGGAGCCTCGCCCTTCCGGAAGAACACAGCTTGAGGGACCATTACGTTCTGGCTAACACAGCCCGTAACGCCTCTTCCACCTGCGGATAGCGGAAGGTATAGCCCGTCTGCATCGCTACTTGCGGAACCACGCGCTGGCTCCAGAGCAACGTCTCGCCCAATTCACCTGCAATGAGGCGCAATGCAAAACCCGGCACCGGCAGCCACGAGGGACGCCCTATCACCCTGCCCAGCACTCTGCAGAACTCCTCCAGTCGCACGATGCCCGGAGCCACCACGTTCACCGCCCCATCTACCGCCTCGTTCTGTAGAGCGTGCAGGGTCAAGCCGGTGACATCATCCAGATGCACCCACGGGAACCATTGTCGTCCGCTGCCAAACGGGCCGCCCACAAAGAGACGGAAGGGCAGAAGCATCTTCTCTAACGCACCGCCTCCCTCGCCCAGCACGACGCCAATGCGCAGTTTTACCACACGCACCCCCACCTCGCGAGCCTCTTCTGCCGCCTGTTCCCAGCGTATCGCCAGTTCGGCAAGAAAGCCTGTGCCGGGTGGGCTGGTTTCGCTCAGCTCCTCTTCGCCCCTGTTGCCGTAAATGCCCACCGCGCTGGCGTTGACCAGCACCTTTGGACGCGGCTCCGCCTGACATATCGCCTGCACCAGGGTGCGCGTGCTGTTCAATCGGCTGTCAAGGAGGCGTTGCTTGAACTGCGCAGTCCACCGCTGAGCTGCCACGCTCTCGCCTGACAGGTTCACCACTGCATCCGCATCGGACAACACCTGTGGGAGCCCTTCGGGTCGCTCTGGGGACCACTGGGAGACCCCAGTCCCCTGAGGCACTCTTCCTACCGCACGAGAAGCGTCGCGTGTGAGCACCGCTACCTCGTGCCCGGCGAGCAATAAATCCCGACACAACGCCTTGCCGATGAAGCCGGTACCGCCTGCAATGATAACTCGCATGAGCACCCTCCTTATCGGATAAACAAGATGGGCTGGGCATCTCCCTGCGCAACAAGTGGTTCAAATTCATGGCGATCCGCCGTTACCACGGTTGCGTCCAACCTCTTCGCAAGCGCGAGGCAGAAACAGTCGGCAAGAGCAATGCGTCCCAGCGACTTGAAGCGTGCCGCCTGCTTCCACATCCCGGTATCCATATCGCTTCGCAGAAGCAAGCCCGCCTCCAGCAAAGCAGTAAGGACACCTTCCGCATCCTTCTCAGAAGAATGGCGAAGCAGATGATAATACACTTCGCAAACATTAATCGCATGAGCATAACACTGAAGCGACCGATCGCTGAGGAGAGAATCGGTAACTGCAGCTCCTCTTTCGTCCCAGAGGTACGCGATTATCGCGCTGGAATCCAGTACGTACCTCATCCAGACCGCTCCGCCACCGAATCTACCAGATGTGCAAGTCGCTCTTCTTCAAAGGTGACCTGTTCCCTTTTCTCCTTGAGAAACTGCTCAACCGAAAACGGCAGGTGCTTCGCAATGCCTCGTGCCGATTTTCTTTCTCCAGAAGGTTGTCCGCTTTCCGAAATCTTTTCGGAAATCCAGCCGTACAGGGACTCCTCGGGTACTCTCCACATGCGTGTTAATTTCAGCCCTGGTAGCCTGCCCTCCCGAAGCATCGCACGCACCAAACGTTGGCTAACGTTCAGGCGCTGAGCGACTTCTCTCACGGTCAATAGTCTTCCCAAAACCATATCACCTCCTGCCCCCTTAATTATAGCACCTTGCACCTCGCAGGTATATCGTGTTACAGTAGGAGAGAAAACGACTACAGGAGGCGGACGTGAGCTATACCATCGGTATGGAGGCGATACGCCTGCAGTGCCCGAAAAGGCTGGCACATACCGAATACTGTAGCAACTATGCGCTGGTGCGAGCGGTTACGGGCAAAGACCCTGCCAGAGAACCCAGTGCATGGCGTGAGTTCCATGATGCCTGGCAGATAGACCTCCTCTGGGTGACGAACGACGGGCCCGTCCCCTGGTCGCAACGAGGCAGGACGACCGATATGGGGCACGCCGAGTTTCTGGAAGGGGGCATCGACCGACGCGACACCGTCCACTGTCCCTTTAGAGACGTGGAGGAGGTGTTGCAGTTCGATGCGGTAGAGGAATACGGTCTGCCGGACATGGACGAACTGGTAGCCTACTACGAGAGTTTCTATCGTCGTGGGCAGTCGGAAAACCCCAACCAGATATTCACGGGCGGTTACTATAAGACTATCGTATCGGGGGCGATAGAGGCGTTTGGCTGGGATATGCTGCTGGAAGCCGCTGCCGACCGCAAGCGTTTCGACAGGGTGCTGGAGAGCTTCTACCGGCTATCGCTGCACCATTATCAGGCGTGGGCGAAAACCTCCGCGCCTGTGTTCATCTGCCACGATGACATGGTGTGGTCGGAGGGTCCGTTCATGCATCCCGACTTCTACCGCTCTGCCATCTTCCCGCGCTACGCGAAGTTGTGGCAGGTATTGCACGAGGCGGGCAAGGTGGTGCTGTACTGCTCGGACGGCACGTGGACGGAGTTCGTAGACGACATCGCACAGGCAGGCGCAGACGGCTTTATCTTCGAGCCCACCACCTCGCTGGACTACGTGGTGGAGCGATACGGCAAAACACATGTGATTGTGGGCAGCAAGGTTGACGCCCGCACACTCACCTTCGGCACGCGCGAGCAAATACAACGCGAGATCGACGAGACACTGCGCATCGCCAAGGGGTGCCCCGGTTTCATGTTCGCGGTGGGCAATCACATCCCCAGCAACGTGCCGGTAGACAATGCGCTGTTCTACTTCGAGTATCTGAGCGAGCACTGGTGGCGCTAAAGTGCAAACACCTTCGGCGGTTCCACCGCACTTGTGCGCCCCGCGTTACGCCGAATCTGCTCTACCTCTTCATCGGGGATGGCGCGTTCGAACCGGCGAAAGCCCGCTACCTCGAAGCCGTGCTTGTGCGCCAGGCGGGTAATCTCCTCTACCTGTTCTACGCTGATGTCCGCGCCCAGCGTGAAGCACTCATATCGCCTCTCCAGCGCAAGGATGATGGTCTCAGCGATGCACGCCTCGGCGTGTTTGGGCGGGAAGCCGAAGTTGAAACCGAAGTCCACATTCTCACCGGGCACGCGGATAACACCGCCGTCGATTACCAGCACGTCGTTGCGCTTCTCGTACACCGCCGACGACACATTGCGCGGGCGAGCCACGTCACACACCACCGCGCCCGGGCGCAGGTCCTCCGGCTCTACCAGCACATCCGTCGCCGAGCTGACCGCAATCACGATGTCGGCGTCGCGCACCGCCGTGCGGGAATCGGTAGACACGTGCACCTCGGCGGAGGTAGAGTGGGCAATTTGCTCCTGCAACGCTTCCAGTCGCTCTCGATTTCGCGCCACAAGGGTTATCTCCGCAACATGCTTCGCCAGAATGCGCGCGCAAACGCTGCCGATCGCTCCCGTCGCGCCGATGACCGTTGCCTTTGCCTCTTCCGCACGGATGCCCATCCTCGCCGCTGCCAGTAGCGCTCCCTGCAGCGCGCTTCCCGCCGTGTACGAGTTGCCGGTGGTGACAGGGGTGTTCAGCGCGCGCGCCACGCTGACCCCGCGGTCGCCCACTACCTTCAGGAACGCCCCCAGTCCAATAATCCGTGCGCCCAGCTCCTCCGCCATCCGCCCCGCCTGCACGATTTTGGGCAGAACCTTTTCAAAAGGGGTCTCCAGCAGCACGCGAGGCGTCATCGGCACGGCGATGAACCAGCCCTCCGCCTGCGCTCCCGTTCGGGACTCGATGCCGGTGATGTGAGAGAGCACACGCGGTGGGACGTGTTTAAACGCCTCTTCCACCCACCGAAAGGGTACCGCTTTCAGGATGGGATACTTTCGGGTAAAGTCGCTCTGGCGCAACGGATGCAGGATGAACGCAAATCGCTCCACAACACCATACCGCCTGTCCGCAAGTTTCGCCTACATTGTACCTGCTTCCGGGCGGATGCGCAACTGGAGAGGACATCAGCAACCATCTATCGAAGCATTTAGCGTATATATCTGGTGAAAAATCCTCACGAGGAGGTGCACCGATGATTACCGAAAGCCAGTTGCGCCGGGCGCAGGAGCGCGCGATGGAGTATCTGCGCAAGGCGAATATCGTGCTCACGCCGGAGGAACAGAAGAATATCGAGGTGGCAGACTTCGGTCTGGGCGACCTTGAGAATACCGGGCTGGAGCTGGTGGTGTATGTGAATACCGACCGCTATTGCGCGAAGGAGCTGGTGCTATTCCCTCGCCAGACCTGCCCCGAGCATCGCCATCCGCCGGTGAACGGCGACCCGGGCAAGATGGAGACCTTCCGCTGTCGCTGGGGCGAGGTGTATTTGTATGTAGAAGGCGAGCCGACGTCCGCCCCCAAGGCGAAACCTCCAGCCGGGCGCGAGAAGCACTATACTGTGTGGCATGAGATTGTGCTGCGTCCTGGCGAACAATACACCATCCCCCCCAATACCAAACACTGGTTCCAGGCGGGCGATGAGGGCGCAGTGGTCAGCGAATTCTCTTCTACCAGTCGCGACGAAGCGGACATCTTCACCGACCCCGACATCCAGCGCATCACGAAGGTGGTGCCGGGATAGCGCATGGAAGAGACTCTGCGCGACCGCTACCGCCTGTTTGGGGTGGCGGTGCTGGTCTATCTATTTTATCGCGTGGGAGCGCCGCTGGTCACCTTTTTGGGTGACGGTTTTCTGCAGGTCGCGCTCTCCACGCTGGTATTTATGGCTCTGGCGACGTGGGTGGTGATGCGCGCCTCTGCGCTTCCCCTGCGTCCTCTAGCATCGTTGGGGTGGATGGTGCTGTCTTTATTGTTGTTTGTCGTGGTGCGCCTGTCGCCGGCGCTCGTGCCCGCTTTGCGCCAGAGTGTTGTGGCTCTGGAGGTGGTTCTGGGTGTCAGTGATACCCTGATGGTGCTGGCGGCGAGTATGTTGGGGCTGGCGGTGTCGCACATCATCCGTGAGCCGAACATCCTCGCTCCGGCGGCGCTCTTCGCTGCGCTGGTGGATTTTGCGGTAGTGAGCCTGTGGATACCGCGCGTCATGCAGGCGGCTCCACACGCACTGAGCGCAGTAGCAGTGCACGTGCCCCAGGTTGGAGCCAAGCCGACGCCGGCAGGACTGCGCCCCATCGGTATCATCGGTCCCGCCGATTTCGTGTTTTTGGCTTTCTACTTCGCCTGCGTGTGGCGATTCCAGATGGCAGCGCGAGCCACCTACATCTGGATGGTTATCGCGCTGGCGGGATACATGTTCTTCCAGAACGTGGTGGGTTCGCTGACCCCGCGCTTCATGAACGCGGTGGATATGCTCCCCGGACTGGTACCGATGGCGGTGGTGTTACTTCTCGTGAACCGGAAGTATTTCCGCTTCTCGCGCGAAGAGAAGCGTGCAATGGCGGTGGTGGCTCTGCTGGTGGCAGGCATTATTGCCTTTGCCTTTTGGACGATGAGGGGATAGGAGGAGCTGGGGCGAGGGTGCTCGATGTGGAGCAGGCGTGCATTATTTGAAAACGAGCGGCATCTCTGGTATACTGCACAGCGGGGGTGATAAGTTGCAAACCGGTAAGAGACCAGCGAAGCGCCGGAGCCTGTTCTGGCGGATAGTTTTGTTCCTGTTCATGCTGGGTGCGCTGTCCATCGGCACGCTCAGCGGTTATTTCTATGCCTCCAGTAAAGCGGTACGCAAGACGGTCAGCGCGTTGTGGCAGTACCGCGGGCTGGATGTGACACAGGCTTTCCCCCAGCAGTCCTCGGTAACGGTGTTACTGCTTGGCTCCGACGAGAACCGTGATAACCAGAAGCGCATCTACACCAAGCGCACCCGTAGCGACACCATTATGTTAGCGCATTTTGACTTCGTGAACCGGCGCATCAGTGTTCTCTCCATCCCCCGAGATACGCGCGTGCGCATCCCCGGGCATGGCAATCATAAGATTAATTCAGCGATGGCTCTGGGAGGACCGGAGCTGACTGCCGAGACGATTCGCGAATGGCTGGACGTTCCGGTAGACCACTATGTCGTTATCTACTATAGCGTCTTCCGTCGTGCGGTAGACCTGCTGGGCGGTATCGATATCTACGTGGACAAGCCCTTGCACTATGACGATAACTGGGGAGATTTGCACGTGCACCTGGAGCCGGGTCTGCATCATCTGAACGGCGAGCAGGCGCTTGGCTACGTGCGCATCCGCAGTGTGGACAGCGACCTAGGGCGCATCGAGCGCCAGCAGAAGTTCCTCGCGGCAGTGAAGGAGCATTTTCGCCACCCCAGCACCTACCTGAAACTGCCTCAACTGCTGGATGCGGTGGACGAGAACCTGACGAGCACCCTCAGTTACGGGCAGATGCTTGCGCTGGCGTGGTTTGCCAAGTCGGTGCCTTCACGCAATATCGAGATGGTTACGCTACCCTGTCGCCCCGGACGGAGCTACGTCTATGCGGATGAAGACGAAGCGCGCGCGCTGGTAGACCGTTTGTTTAACGGACCACACTCCAGCAACTTGTACCCGCCTCTGCCGGTCGGTACCATCCAGTAGCCCCGTAAAAATTGCTCTCTCCCCTGCCGATAATATCAGTGTAGCCCCTTCACGGAACGCCGGATGCGTTCCACAACATCTAAGCAATACAGAGGGAGCGACAGGGATGTCCAAAAGATATAACGACAACGAGGTACAACAACTCGTTATCGAGTACCATCGAACGGGTGATTTGGAAATCCGCGAGCGTATCGTGGAGCAGTTTCCTCATCTTGTGGAGAGCATTGCTCGTCGTTTTGTCAATACGGGTGAGCCTCTGGAGGACCTGATTCAAGAAGGCTATTTGGGGTTATTGAACGCCATCGACCTGTATAAACCCGACAAAGGCACCAAGTTCTCTACATATGCCACACACCTTATCATCGGGCAAATCAAGCACTACCTGCGCGACAGGGGCAAGATTATCAAAGTGCCCGCATGGATTCAAGAACTGCACCAGAAGTTGACGCGCGTGGTCGATTCGCTCTCCCAGCAACTGGGCAGGCAACCCACCTCCGCCGAAATCGGCGCGGTAATGAATATGGACGAGAAGCAGGTGGAATACCTGCTTTCTACCAGTGAACTGTTCCGGGTTGCTTCTCTGGAGAGCGGAGAGAGCGAGGAAGACGAACATTTTTCCGGTGCAGATATCGAGAAGCTGGAACACCCCGACAGTACAACCATGCAGATTGCTACGGAAGAGCGGGTTGTGCTGGAACATGCGATGGAACGGCTGAAAGAGATCGAGCGCAAGGTGCTGTACGCTTTCTTCTATGAAGAGCTGTCACAAACCGAAATCGCCCAGCAACTGGGAATATCCTGCAACTATGTATCGCACATCCTGCGCAACTCCACCAAGAAGCTGCGGAAGATACTGGTCACCGAGGAACTGAAGGATGCTCAGGCGCAGATGATGCGGATGCAGCAAAGGATGCTGACCACCGAAGCCGAACTGACACAGCCCTCTATCGTGGACCCGATTACCGGATGCTACAATCGCCGCTACTTCGAAAGCCGTCTGGACGAGGAGATAAACCGCGCCAGCCGATACGGCTACACGCTGGGGGTGGTTCTCATCCGTATAGGCGGTGCGCAGATGTTCATTCGCCAGTATGGACTGAACCTGTTCGAGGGTGTGATGGCACGTCTTGCCCCGCGTCTGCGGGCGAAAATCCGCAAAGCGGATATTCCCGCACGAATCGATGTCTCGGACCTGGCGATTATCCTGCCCTATACCGGCGAGCAGGCGGAGGTGGTACGGCAACGGCTGAGCGAGGAGGCTCTGCAGATGCTGAAGGAAGAAAACCTGCTGAGTTCGGGGTTGTGGGTGGAGAGCGCGTGTAACTACACGGAAGGCTGGGTAAACCTGAAAGAGTTTATACACCAAACGCAGTGTCAGCTGCAGGCTTTCTGGGGTAAAGTGGAACAAGATTTAGCTGCCTGACCCCCCGCCCATCCCGCCGAAGGGAATCTGGCGCACCACGCCGGGTTCCCTTTTGATTTTTCCTGTTCTTTCTACCGTTTTTCTGCAGAAACAGGTAACAATGCTGACGCTATACACCCACTTCTGTACCGCAATTTGCTATCTAATCAAGTGGAGCTGCAAAGGAAGGAGCGAGTGTGTATGCCCAGGCAGTATGTATCTTTTCTTCTTGTGATGTTACTGATTGCCTGCGGGATGCCGGTGCGGAGCGCACGAATGCCTCGTGGTTCGTTTCTCAGACAGCCGGCGTATAGTGCAGCACAGCTGGCATCCCAGATTCGACGCGATTCGGCGGTTGCCTCGCGCTACACAACCCATTTCGGAGTGCCCGCTGCCCAGTTTGCCAGTTACGCCCAGAGCCAGCTGGGCTTACGCTCCCTGAAAAGCGGCGGCAGTTACAGGGTTTTCTTCATCAGAAAGGACGGCGGTATTGGAAGCAGTGTACGCAAACTACGTAAGGGCACAGCTGTGTTCGTGCACCTGAGTACCGGCAAACCAGTTCTGCTGGCGGAGTGTGGCAATCCGATGAGTACCGGCTTGCCGGGCTATTCCGCGCCGGCCTCGCAGCGCACAACTCCGCCCTCACCGGTTGTGACCGCTACCGCACCAACAGAACCAGCGCTGGAGGAACCGTTGCCTCCGCCCGTGCAGTCGCCCGCGCCGGATGTTTTTGAAGACCCTGCGCTCGCGCAGGTGCAGATGTCAGACTTGCCTTTGTGGACGGCGGACCCTGTGCTCAGTGTGCCCGACCTGCCGGTGTCATCCGTCTCGCCGGTAGCTTACGCTGCTCCCGCCTCCGTGGCGCCGCTGTTCATGGTGGGCGCAAGTGGGCTGTTCTCGCTGGGTGGCGACCCGTCAGGGCGCGGTGGGAACCCTCCCCCTCTTGTGCCCGAACCTGCGTCGCTGGTGTTGTGGACAGTAGGAGGTTGGGCTTTGGCGTCAGCAAGATGGTTTTGGAAACGCGGAGGAAAGTAACCTTCTGGCTTTTCTTGACCCTCCGGCGTTCTTCTGATAGACTATGTGTACGCAGGAGGGGTATGACAGGTGGCGACACATCGGGTCGTGTTGGGGGTTCTTGCCGTGATGCTACTTGCCGGTGCCAGCGCGGTGTGGAGCAGGCAAATGCCGCGCGGTTCTTTCCTTGCTCAGCCTGCGTATAGTGTGGCACAACTGGCAGTCCAGATAAGAACGAACCCGACTGTAGCCGGTCGGTATACGAAGCATTTTGGTGTGCCTGCTTCGCCTCTTGCGCGATACGCGCAAACACAACTGGGATTACGCCCGCTACCTCACCGCGGCAAGTATCGTGTCTTCTTTATCAAGCCCGATGGTAGCATTGGCAGTCGGGTGCGTTACCTCCCGAAGGGCACGCAGGTGTTTTTACACCTGCGTTCTGGGCAGCCGGTACTCTTAGGGAAGTGCGGCAATCCTCTGACTGCTCGGCTGCCGGGCTACACACCGCCTCGCGTGACGGCAATCCCTCCCCGCGTGACCAAGCTCCCTGCCAGGCCATCTCAGGAACCGCCCATGGAGCCGCCCGTGCCGACAATGCCCATCGAGACGCCAGGGGCTCCTGTTCCCCCTCTGGAACCTATCGCGCTGTCGCCATGGCAAGCGGACCCCGTACTGCTGTCGCCGACGATACCAGAGGTTTATATTACCCCTGCCTCCTCCAGAAAATGTCCGCCTCTGACGCTTTTGCTGCTGGCTGGGCTTCCGGGCTTGGTGGAGAGCGTGGGCAAACCGACGAACCCTCCGCCTATTATCCCGGAGCCTGCCTCAGTCGCCCTGTTGGCGGCAGCGATAGCGCTGCTAACTGCATACGAGCAACGACGAAGGTCTAAGGCGGGCAGGGCGCCTCGGTAGACGCCGTCACCGTTGGTAGTTCGCGCTCGATAGGCGCGCCTACCAGGTTGCCCCACTCCGTCCAGCTGCCGTCGTAGTTGCGCACGTCGGGGTAGCCCAGCAGGTAGCGCAGCACAAACCACGTGTGCGACGACCGCTCGCCGATACGGCAGTAGGCAATCACCTGCTTGTCTGGCGTAACCCCCTTGCCAGCATACAGCGCACGCAGTTCGTCCGCGCTCTTGAAAGTGCCGTCCTCGTTCACCGCCTGCGACCAGGGGATGTTCACCGCGCCCGGGATGTGCCCGCCGCGCTGAGCGGTTTCAGTCATGCCGGGAGGAGCGATTACCTCTCCGGTGAACTCCTGTGGCGAGCGCACATCTACCAGGGCGACGCGCGGGTTATTCAGAGCCTGCATCACCTGAGTGCTGAAGGCGCGGAGGTGCAAGTTCGGTTCCTTCGCGCGGTATTGCGTGCGTGCATAGTTCGGACGCTCGGTGGTTAGCGGGCGGTTCTCGGCAACCCACTTCTTGCGTCCACCGTCCATCAGATACAGCTTCTCATGACCGTAAATAGTGAACAGCCAGAAGGCGTAGGCGGCGAACCAGTTATTGTTGTCGCCGTAGAGTACCACCGTATGCTCGTTGCCGATGCCCGATTCGCCGAGCAGTTGCTCGAACTCCTCGCGTGTGATGATGTCGCGCCGCACCTGGTGTTGCAGCTGCGTTTGCCAGTTGAAGCCTATCGCGCCCGGGATGTGTCCCGAGTCATAGGCGGTTGTGTCTACATCTACCTCCACCAGTCGGATGTCAGGGTCGCCCAGATGCTGCTGCACCCACTCTGTGCTCACCAGCACGTTGCTCATCGTGGATACCTCCCGAATATTTATCTTGACTAAGATTATACACTTACTCAACAATAAAGGTCAACCCCCTGTTTCGCCTCCCATATTGCCTCCACACATCGCGCCCTGCACACCCTCTGGCAACTGACGGACCGTCCCTGTAGCAAACGTATGAAGGCGATAGAGCGCGCTCGCACCCGCTTGCCTCAGCAAGGAGTGACGCATCATGCGACGAATCTTTACAACAGGAGGTAGGTAAGGATGAAGCTGTTCCTGGGGAGCGTACTCAGCATGATAGCACTGACGACGGCGGTTTCGGCGGCGCCGCGAGGTGTGCCAGAGCCTGTAGTGCCCATGCCCTTTGGGGTGAACATCCATTTCACACAGGCGCTCGAACGCGAGTTGAATCTGCTGGCGGACGGCGGCTTCCGCTTCGTGCGAATGGATTTTACCTGGAGCGAGATAGAGAAGCAAAAAGGCGTTTACGACTTCTCCCGATACGACGTGCTGGTGCGTGATATGACCGCACGTGGTGTCCGTATCCTGTTTATTCTCGACTACGGTAACCCCCTCTACGACGAGGGCAAGGCGCCCTATACCGATGAGGGCAGAGCCGCCTTCGCCCGCTTTGCGGAGGCAGGTGTCAAACGCTACGCAGGCAAAGGCATCCTGTGGGAAATCTGGAATGAACCCAACATCTTCTTCTGGCAGCCCAAACCCAACGTGGAGGACTACGCGAAACTGGCGCATCTGGTTATCGATACCATCAGGCGCGTTGCGCCCGGCGAGTTTATCGTTGCGCCCGCTTCGTCAGGGTTTCCCTGGGACTTTATGGAAGCGCTTGGACAGCGCGGCGTGCTGGCGAAACTGGACGCGGTGACCGTACACCCCTACCGCCAACAGCCCCCTGAAACCGCCGCAAGCGACTACCGCCGACTGCGCCTCCTACTCGACCGATACAGCCCGCGTAAACACCTGCCTATCCTGTCGGGCGAGTGGGGCTACTCGGACATCTGGATGGGTATGGACATGCAGAAGCAGGCGCGCTATCTGCCCCGCCAGTGGCTGAGCAACCTCGCTAACGACGTTTTCCTCAGCATCTGGTACGACTGGAAGAACGACGGCGAAGACCCCAAAGAGCCAGAACACCACTTCGGCACGGTGTATCACGACCTGCGCCCCAAACCCGCCTACGTCGCCGCCAAAACGCTCACCAGCACGCTGAACGGCTATCGCTATCTGCGGCGCGTCGCCCTGCCCAATCCAAACGACTATCTGCTTCTGTTCCGAAAGGGCGAGGCTCTCGCGCTGGCAGCATGGACAACAGATGACCCCCATCCCATCACGCTCAGCCTGCCGCGGGGTACGGTGCAGGTAGTGGACAACATGGGCAAAACGCGAAGCGTTGCAGTCAGCGGCGCACCTTTTGTGGTAGACCTCTCGCAGGAACCGCAGTATCTGCTGCTGCCACCACACGCCGACCTGAGCCTGCTTGGAGCGTGGTCTCCCGTGCGACAGGTACTGACCGTACGCGCAGGACAAACTCGCAATATCCCCGTCAACCTGCAGAACCCTACAGCACGAACCTTGAACGTTACTCTGCGGGCGCGGCACGGCGAACAGGTGCTGGCACAAACACGGTTCCGCCTGAGCCCCGGTGAACAGCGTACGGCAAACGTGCCTGTCAAGATTGAGGAGCGGGGCAGTGAAAGCCTGCGCGTCACGCTGGGGTGGGGGCCGGAGCAACCCAATGTCTTGCAAACCGCCACCGTCTGGCTATGCGTGTCCAACGTGCTGAACGTCCACACGCTCCCACCTGTCAAACGGCAGGCGATGGTGGTCATCGAGAACCTCGGAGAGGAGGCTCTGCAGGCGACGCTCCGGGTTCAGGCGGGCAGTTTGCAGGGTAATGCCCCATTGAAGCTCGCGAAGGGACAGCGTGAGGCAACGGTCAGCGTGCAGATGCCGGAACCTCTGCCTCCCGACGTGCGCATCACCGCGCAGATAGTGGACGGCAAGGGGGTGACGCTGGCACGCTCAGGCGAAACGCGCTGGGTATTACTCGATGCGGTTCGCGCCGAGACAACAGGCTGGAAGGCGTGGCTGGATGGCGATGCGAAGGTGGAAGGCAAGGCAGAAGTGAGCATTGCCGAAGCCCCCGAACCCACTCCGCTGGGCGTGCGTGCCGCAGCGCGGTTAGATTATCGCTTCGCGAAGGGGTGGCGTTTCGCCTGCGTCAACCTGCCCGAACCGTTTGTGCCTATCGAGGGCAAGCCCAAAGCGGTAGGGATGTGGGTATACGGTGACGGAAGCGGTAACATGCTACGCTGCCGCATTACCGATAGCACCGGGCAGACCTTCCAGCCCGACTATGGACCTATCACATGGAAAGGCTGGCGCTTCGTCACCATGCGTCTGGACGGCGGATTCCCCGGCTTCTGGGGCGGCGCAAACGACGGGGTTGTACACTACCCCATCCGCTGGGAGGCGGTGGTGCTGGTGGACTCTAACCAGCAGAGCGTGGACAAGGATTGGAGTATCTATGTGACGGGGATAGCTTTGCAGTACTAGCGAAAGCTTTCGGATGCGGTAACGCTGGCAAAATTCTGCAACCTTGTCGCGAGGGATATCGATCTTCAGTTCCGCCATAGTCCGCCTCCTTCACCGGGTTACCGTTCTTATTGTACCGCCTATCCCTCCCGCACAAGCCACACTTCCGCCACCTGACAGCCTCGCCCTTCGATAAGCTCCCACTTCAGACGCAATACACCACCGCGCGTAGCCTCCTGTGGAACGGCGAACTCCATTACCGATGGCGGTTGCGTGCCTCTTAACGCACCGTGTATCTCTATCGACTCGTTCGCCACCAGACGCATCACTGCGCGAAACCGCCCGTTATATACCACACGCAGGCGATAGCGCGCATTCGGGTCCAGGCCGGTATACAGCATCTCCAGAGGCGTACCGTACAGCGTGGACGCCTGACTGCCCCACGACAGGCGATAGCCCTGCGCCATCGCGCCGAACTCGTCCTGTGCGGAGCGCAGGAAACCGGGGTCTTTTGCCCAGCCTTCCCCGCGTACCAGATGCGGCTCGGCATTGGGGTTACCCAGGTCGTCATAGAAACCACCCGGTCCGGGGTCCGTCCACCGTGCGATTTGAATCAGCGCCTGCGCTTGCTGCTCAGCGGGCAACTGCATGGCTTTCTCACTCTCCGCCAGCAACCACAAGCGGTTATTGAGCGGTTCGTTCATTGTGTCCAGTACTGCACCGCGCTCCGGTCCGTCCGCATGGTAGCGCGATACGCTCATCTGCATCCCGATACTCTTCCACAGCGCCTCGCCCAGAGCCAGTATCTCCCGCCGCATCGCCTCGATGTCGGGGGTGGTGCGCACCTCGTCCAGAACCTTCAGCGCATCCTGTTCCTGCTTGCTCTCTACCTCCAGACGCGCCTGCACGAACACATCGTAAAGCGCGCGGAAGTACGCCATCTGCAAACGCCAGTTGTTCTGCCCATCCTTGCCCAGCGCCTGCCAGAGGTGCTTCCACAACCCCAGCGTCAGGCGTGGGCGTGGGTTGCCCAGAAGCGCACCCTGCCAGTTCCGCTCCAGTGCAAGCAGTCCCTCCGCGATGTCCTCCGCGAACTCGGAAGAGATGTACGCACGCCCGTACTCTATCAACACATTGCGCACCGCACAGCGCGGGTCCCACAACCTCGCCGACCATATCGCCTTGTTCACGTCATCGTTGACGCCCTCCGAATAAGTAATACAGCCGTCGGAAAGGTTCATGAACAGGTTGTGGATGTGCGCCTGCGCCATCGGGCGGGGGTTAATCGGCTCGCGGTTAAGGGTCAGCGCGAACGCCATGTCCCACTCCGGTACAGGATACTGACAACGCACGCAATGGGTGATGTCAGGATAGCGACGCAGTTTGTAGCGAGCGGGCACCATCTCGCGCACACGCTCCATCCGGTCGCGTATCCAGGGACCATACACTACGCCGGTCAGCCAGTCCGGCTGTTGCTCGCGCAGGAAGCGATAAAAAGCGTCCATACGCTCGCGGCTGAAGCCCTGCGGAGAGAGCCACAATCCGGCGCGAGGGTGTACCCGACGCAGTTCCTCCGCCATCTTCTCCAGCAGAGGAAACAGCTCTTCGGGAGGCATGTCGCCCGGGTCGCCGCCCGGCACGAATACGTGGTCCAGACGTGGCATGGACTCGAACAGCCGTCGCCTGTCCGCCACCATTCTGGGGATGTCTGCTGGTTGACCAGATGGCGCGTCGGTATTAGGTAGCCAGATCCACACATCCAGGTCGTAATCGTCCAGCAGAGAGGATAGCCGGACGTTCATCTCCCACGGCGACAGGGGCATGATGGCGGTGCGCGGCTCATCGGGTCTCAAAGCCGGAATCAACTCGATACTGTTCGCCCCAAACACCAGCAGGTCGCGGATGTACTGCTCGTACTGCGCCACGTTCCAGGCGTCGTACGTGTTTGGCGTGCTGCGATAGCCCAGCTGATGTCCCCGAATGGAGAATCGGGCGGATGTGGAAATCAACCTGCCCGGCGAACGGTCGGGCAACCAGGCACGCCCTCGCTCGGTGTGCAGCCAGCGCAGCAATTGCCCCACAGCGAACAGCGCAGCGCGTCCGCAGTTGCCCACCAGCCACAGACGCGGCGCACGCGGTGAAAGCAGTTCCAGATAGAGTGTGTAACCCTCAGCGGAATCGGCAGGCGGTTCCGCCTGCCGTGGTAGCGGTAGCCCTGCAGGCACACGTTGTGGGTGCGCAATCACTATCGTCTGCACGCCCTCTCGAGGCGTTTCACCTATCTGCCACGTCAGACCGGTGCGCCTCTTCACCTCATCGCGCAGAAACAGCGCCGCTTTTCGCTCTGCGCGGTGTGCCGCACTGCCTGCGCTCAGAATAACAGCACGGGAGAACTCATGGTTCATCGTGTCCACCCCCTTTGTGTTGGTTTCGCCGGAACAGCGACTTGTCCTCTGTGGTGTGAAGCAGGAGAACATACTCGCCCCGACTAATCCATGCAGTGCATGAAGGAAGCAACGCAGGCGCTGGACAATCGCATAGCCTCCGAGCGGCTTGCCGACCGCAAAGCGTGGACACTGATTCTCGCCATCGTGTTGTTCACGCTTCTGCCTTATCTCTTCGGAGCGTGGCTGTCGCTCGGGCGCAAGTACTTCTGGATAAACCACAACATCGACGACAACTGCGTGTACCTCGCGTGGATTCGGCAGGCATGGGAAGGGCACTTCTTCTTTGAGAACCGTTTTACCACCGACCCCCAACCGCGTCTTTCCACCAACCTCTTCTTCTGGGCAATCGGTACAGTAGCCCGCTGGACAGGGCTACCGGTGCTATTGCTTTTCCACCTGACACGGATGGGGCTGGGTATCGTGTGGCTGTGGTCGCTCTGGCTGTTGTATAAGCGACTTCTGCCGGAGGGCGCGCGGATGCCCGCGCTATGGCTGGCATGTGTCTCGGCTGGGCTGGGATGGCTGTTCTGGCGGAATGCGGGTATCAACGCCCCCATCGACGCATGGCAGGTGGAGGCATTTACCTTCCTGTCGCTGTACCTCAACCCGCTGTTTGTGGTGGGCACGCTGTTGATGACCGCCTGTACCTACGACCTGTGGCGGGCAATGCAGGAAATGCGCTGGGGGTTCGCCGTGCGGGCGGGCGTGTGGGCGCTACTGCTGGGTAATATTCACTCCTACGACGTGGTTCAGATAGCAGGGGCATGGCTGGCATTTCTACTGGTCAGTACCGCTCTTCGCAAGCCTCTTGACAGACAGCGATGGCTCATGGCGTTGACAACAGGGCTTATCGGTTTGCCTTCTGTAGTGTATCAGTACTGGCTGTACCGAATCGACCCCATCTTCCGCCACCGCGCCGACGTGCCTACCTCTGCGCCTCCGTTATGGCACGTGCTGGCGGGGTATGCGCCTCTGCTGGTCCTCGCGCTGATTGCGGTGGCTATCATCGTTCGCGAACGACGACACCGCGAAGAGCCGTTCCTGCTCCTGCTCTGCTGGGCGGTAGTGGGCATCGGCTTGCAGTACCTGCCGCGAATCTTTGCAACGGTGGGCGTGCATCTACCGATGAATTTCGAGCGCAAGATGATTATGGGCGCACACCTGCCGCTATGCGCGCTGGCGGGGTGGGGACTGTGGCTTCTGGTGCGCCACCTGCCTGCACGACGCGCCTTGCTCGTCACCGCACTGGTCATTGCGTTCACCACGCCGAGCAACATCCGATGGCTGATTCGCGACGGGCAAAACCTTATCCGCAACATGGCGAATACCGGTATGCACCGCGCCTACATGGAACCGGAGGAATGGGAAGCCATCCAGTGGCTGGCGAACAACACCCGCCCTGAAGAGGCGGTACTGGCTTTTCCCTCCTTCGCGGTGTTCATCCCTCCGTTTGCGGGCAATCGTGTATACGCCGGACACTGGGGCGAGACCCCGCAGTTTGCTGAACGATTGCGCGAGACTCTGCGCTTCCTGGACGCCCGCCGTAGCGATATGGAGCGCTACGAGCTGTTGCGCCGTGCGAAGGTAAAGTACATCGTCGCCTTCTCGCCCGAGATGGAAGGGTGGTTCGGCGTTCCCCTGCGTGACTTCGTTGCCCAGCCGCTGCAGGGCACGGAAGTGGTCTTCCGGAACCGGCTGGTGGTGATACTCAAGCTCCTTTGAACCTTCTCCCATTCTTTGCGTCTGAAAATATACCCGAGCGAGAAGGCATTGACCGATGACCGAACGCGAACGCATTGCGCATCTGCTACGGCGTGCCGGGCTTGGCGCGAGCAAAGGCGAGGTGGACTACTACCTGCGCCTCGGCTATCGTGGCGCGGTAGAGGCACTACTGGATTACGAGAAGATACCGGAAGACTACACCGACCTGCTCCGGCGTTTGCAGGGCGACTCGCCGCAGGTACGCCCGCCTCATGCTAAAATGTGGTGGATATTCCGCCTGCTGACCACCCGACGCCCCCTGCAGGAGCGGATGGTGCTCTTCTGGCATAACCATTTCGCCACCTCCGCCTCCAAAGTGCCGCGAGCGGAGCTGATGATACTGCAAAACGAAACCTTCCGCCGCCTTGCACTGGGCAGTTTTCGCGATATGTTGCTGGCGGTGTCGCGCGACCCGGCGATGCTGCTGTGGCTGGATAACCACCTGAACCGCAAAGGCAAGCCCAACGAAAACTACGCCCGCGAACTGCTGGAACTGTTCACCATGGGCATCGGCAACTACACCGAGCAGGATGTCAAAGAGGCGGCGCGAGCCTTTACCGGATGGACGTTGCGCCCGCGCGCGGGGTTCCAGTTCGTGCCCGCCCAGCATGACGACGGTGAGAAGGTGTTCCTCGGACAACGGGGCAACTTCGACGGCACAGACATCATCGACATTCTGGTCAAACACCCCAAAACGGCGGAGTATATCTGCACCAAACTGTTCCGCTTCTTCGCATACGACAACCCTGAGCCGGCGGTGATACGCGCCCTCACCAGAACCTATTTCGACAGCGGCTATCACATCGGCGCAGTCGTCAAACAGATACTGCTCTCTGAAGCGTTTCTCTCGTCCCGGGCGGTGCGCAGCATGGTGAAGTGTCCGATGGACTTTGTAGTGGGAACGCTACGGTGCCTGGGAGTCGGTCAGTGGTTGCTTACCGCGTTGCAGGCAGAGACGTTACCACAACCCGCTCTGGCGATACTGCGCTTCGCAGACCAGTCGATGCAGAGAATGGAGATGAGCCTGTTCTACCCACCGTCGGTAAAGGGATGGGACTGGGGCACGGCGTGGATAAACTCCGCCACGATGACCGAGCGCATTCGCTTTGCCGACACGCTGGCGGACCCGCGAACGCTGGGACGAGGGATTGTGGCTTTGCTGAGCAACCCCTCTTTCGTTCCGGCGGATGTAGACAACGAGCAACTGCTGAACCGGCTCTGCGAGGTACTGGACGCCAGCCTTTCTACCCAAACACAGCAGAACGTCCTGAAGATAGTGCGCACGACAGCGGGCAGTGCCGACCGTTCGACTAAAATGTCGCTTATGCTTCGCCTTGTCTGCGCCAGCGCAGAATACCAGTTTATGTGACGGAGGTGCGAGATGAACCCGAAACTATCACGACGTGACCTGCTACGCCAGGGAGCCACCTTTATCGCGATAGGTGTCGCCGCGCCCGGCTGGCTGGCACGATTGGCAACCGCCGACACACAGAGGGCGCATAAGGGACAGCGTGCCCCCAACGACCGCATTCTGGTGGTGGTGCAATTAAGCGGTGGCAACGACGGCTTGAACACCGTTATCCCCTACACCGAGGCGTTATACAAACAACTGCGTCCTACACTGGCGATACCCGAAAGCGAGGTGGTTCCGCTGAACGAGCGCATCGGACTGCACCCCGCTTTCGTGAAGGTCAAGCCGCTCATAGAGGCGGGGCAGTTCGCCATCATTCAGGGAGTAGGGTATCCAAACCCTAACCGCTCGCACTTCCGCTCGATGGAAATCTGGCAAACTGCCAACCCCGACAAGGTGGAGGGTACAGGCTGGCTGGGCAGGTATCTGGACACCCTGCCCGAATCGGAGCGTAACCCGCTCATCGGTATTGCGCTAGGGCGCGAGAACCCCGTCGCCATGAACGGACAGAAGGTCTCCGTGCCCTGCGTAGCGAGTCTGGAGGACTTCAAATTGCTGGCGGGCGAGGAGGCGGAAGCGTTGCGTGCAGTATATGCCATTCAAGAGCAGAAGACCGCTCCTGTGCGCACCGCCACACTGAAAGCGCTGGACGCAGCGGAGATGATTCGGGCAAAACTGGGGCAGTACCGTTCGGCTGTGGAATATCCCCGTACACCCTTCGCGCAGGCTCTGCAGCAGATAGCGCAACTCATCGCTGCGAACACGGGCACGCGCGTCTTCTACTGCTCTACTGGCGGCTTCGATACCCACGCCCAGCAGGCGCGCACCCACGCCACCCTGCTACAGAACGTCGCGGAAGGGCTATCCGCTTTCTGGGCGGACCTTCAGGCGATGGGCAAGGCGGACAAGGTGCTGGTGCTGGCGTTCTCGGAGTTCGGCAGAAGGGTGGCGGAGAACGGTAGTGCAGGAACCGACCACGGTGCAGCCGCTCCCATGTTCGCTATCGGCAAAAAGATACAGGCAGGTCTACTGGGTGAACATCCCAGTCTGCAGAATCTGCAAGACGGTGACCTGCGCTATCATATCGACTTCCGCTCGGTGTACGCGGCGGTACTGGAGGACTGGTTGGGTGCCGACTCGCAGGCGGTGCTCGGAGGCAAGTTCAATAGAGTGTCGCTCATCTTATCCCCAGCAACGCTGCCGTGACAGGAAGCACAATCAGTGTGAACAACGTGCCTATCACAATCACCAGCGTTGCCAGCGTGTGGTCACAGCCGTAGCGTTCGGTAATGACCGCGTTCACCATCGCGCTGGGCATGGCGGATTGTGTCACCGCCACCAGTCGGGCGATGCCCTGCACCCCCGCCCACCCCGTCGCCAGCCACATCAGCCAGGGGAATAACGCCATCTTTGTCACCAGAATAAGCACCATCGGCAGATAATAGTGATTCGCCCGCAGGTGCGCAGGCTCCAGCATCAGCCCGAGCGATAACAGCACCAGCGGAACCGTCGCTCCCGCCACCAGCTGCGCCGCATGGGAGACAAACGACGGTACGGGCACCTGCAGGGCGTTGATAAACAGCGTGCCGATGAGCACCACAAAGGTGGGAGTAGTAAAGAAGCTCAGCATCTCGCGCCAGCTGATCGCCTGCTGGGGCGAATAATCATTCGCCCCCTTCTTGCTACCGTAATGCATGGCTACCGCCACCCCAACGGTGTACACCGGCAGCGCCATACTGAACTGGTCGTATACCACCGCTGCCGCCATTGCCCCTTCGGTCTTGCCGAAAATCGCCTGCACCACAGGATAGCCCAGAAAGCCCGTATTGCCGTACACCGCCGTCAGCAGAAAGGTTCCGGTAACAGGGCGAGGAAAGCGAAACAGACGCGCGGGTAGCCACAGCAACGCCATTACCAGCACCTGCAGGACGGCGAACAGCCACGCCGCATGTACCATATCCGCCGTCACCCGCTGGCGATAGAGGGCATGAAAAACGAAAGCGGGCAGGGTCACATCCAGAATCAGGCGGTTAATCACGCCGATGTCGGTGTCTCGCAAGATACCCCGCCGCTTCAACAGGTAGCCGGTGAACAGCACCAGAAACAGCGACAGCACCACCCGAAAAACGTTCAAAACTTACGCTTCCTCCAGCTCCAGCAGGCTCTCCTCTGCTTTTCTACCGTCGTCACAGGGCTGAGGCTCCACTTGAACAGGCAACGCCGCCGCCGCGCTTTCATCGCCTTCCCAGCGACGGTGACCGCTCTTATCCAGCACCGCCTTCATAAATCCCACAAAGAGCGGATGCGGTCGGTTTGGGCGCGAGCGAAACTCAGGGTGGAACTGCGTTGCCATAAAGAAGGGATGCCCCTCCAGTTCGATAATCTCCACCAGCCGATAGTCAGGTGATACGCCGGAGAACACCATCCCGTACTCCGCCAGCCGCTCACGATACTCATTGTTCACCTCGTAGCGGTGGCGATGGCGCTCGTATACCACCGCATCGCGGTAAAGCTTCGCCGCGCGGGTGCGCTGCATGATACGGCAGGGATATGCCCCCAGACGCATGGTCGCGCCTTTGTCCGCCACGTCCTTCTGCTCCGGAAGCAGATGAATCACCGGATGCGGCGTATTGGGGTCTGCCTCTTCAGAATGCGCCCCGTGCAATCCGCAGGCGTTTCGGGCGAACTCCACCACCGCCATCTGCAAGCCCAAGCACAGCCCGAGGAACGGAACGCGGTGCTCACGCGCGTAACGGATAGCGGCGATTTTACCTTCCAGCCCGCGTACACCAAAACCGCCCGCAACAATGATGCCGTCGAATCCCTTCAGGTGCTGTGCTACGTCGTCCGTTTTCTCCAGTCCCTCCGAGTCGATCCAGCGGATGTTCACACGGGCGTTGTTGGCGATACCGGCGTGCTTCAGCGCCTCGGCGATAGAGATGTAGGCGTCCCCGTTGCCCGTATACTTGCCCACCACCGCCACGTACAGGTTGTAGCGCGGTTGCTTCATTACCTCCACCATCTTGCGCCAGTCCTCCAGGTCCGGCGGATGGTTGGGCAAGCCGAGCCGTCGCACCACCAGATTCGCCAGCCCCAGCTCCTCCAGGCGCAGCGGTATCTCGTAAATGGTCTCGGTGTCCATCGCCTCGATGACCGCCTCTTTCTCCACGTCGCAGAACAGCGAGATTTTCTCCTTCATCTCGTCGGAGAGGGGCACTTTGGTACGGCACACCAGCACATCAGGCTGGATGCCGATTTCGCGCAGCTTAATCACGCTGTGCTGGGTGGGCTTGGTCTTCACCTCGCCCCAGGGTCCCACAAACGGGATAAGCGTGACGTGAATGTACATCACGTTCTCCGCGCCCGCCCGCTTCTTGAACTGCCGGATGGCTTCGAGGAAAGGTAACCCCTCGATGTCGCCTACCGTGCCGCCGATTTCGGCAATCACCACGTCCGCGTTGTGCTCCTTGCCCACCAGCACAATGCGCTCTTGAATCTCGTTGGTAATGTGGGGGATAACCTGCACTGTTGCGCCCAGATAGTCACCTCGCCGCTCCTTCGAGATAACCGCATTGTAGATATTGCCGGTGGTCACGTTCGAATGGCGCGTGAGGTCTACATCGATAAAACGCTCGTAATGCCCCAGGTCCAGATCGGTCTCCGCGCCGTCATCGGTCACGAACACCTCTCCGTGCTGATAGGGATTCATCGTACCTGCATCCACGTTGATGTAGGGGTCAAACTTGAGAGGCGCCACTTTGAAGCCGCGACTGCGAAGCAACCGACCGAGGCTGGCGACGGTGATGCCTTTGCCGATAGACGACACCACGCCGCCGGTAACAAAGATGTACTTGGTCATGGTGTTCCCCCAGAATAGACTTCCAGACTTGCACGGGGCGGACCGAATGTGCCCTTCGTATTTATATCATGAAAAGGGGGTTGTTGGCAAGAGAGAGAACGACCTCGCCTGGAGGAATGCATTCCGTCGCATCCAAAAACTTTCTACCCCTCCACAGGGATGCGCTCCGTCGCATCCCTAAACATGGTGGTCGTAACAGAGCACGACCCTCCAATAAAAGCATCTGGAGGGCGAGGCTCCTGCCGATTCGTTAGCCCCCCTGTAGTCCCCCCGCAAGCAGAGGGACGTAATGCTCCTCCCCGCCTGCGGGGGAGGCTGGGTGGGGCGTCTCTCCTCCCCGCGAGCGAGGAGGGCTGGGGGTGGGGGCTGAACCGGCTCACCAAGAGGTCCGCCCTCCAAACACCGCTTCTACCGGTATTCCGGTACTTGCCAGCAGTGTTCCTGCCACACGCGCAGCACGTTCGGGTCAACACCGACCCACCACTCCCACAGGTAGTCATCCGGTGGGGTGTCGCCCGGGTTCCAGCGCAGCGCACCGAAGGTGGCGCATACCTTGATGGCTTTAGCGTGCCCGTCCATGAATGTCCAGTTGCTGACCCCGTTGTGGCTGATGAACCAGCCCTTGTTGCTGTCGAACCAGATGCGCCAGCCATCCACCACCCACGTGCCGAGGTCGTGGAAGTACTCGCGTGACTCCAGCACCTGAATCAGCGTCGCCGGGCGCGGAATGGACGACATCTTCACCGCGTTCGACAGCCAGCCGGGTACAATCCAGCCGTTCCACCAGCCGACCGTGCCCCGGTGCGCCCAGCTGTTCGCGCCAGCGTAGGAGCGTCGCCAGCCATGATAGTGTTCCAGAGTGGTCTCCTCCGGCCCCGGCAGCGGGTTCACGCCGTCGTGCAGTCCGCTATTGGCATCATCTCCCCAGCGGAAGCACTGCCAGTTCCAGATAGGCTCGTTAGGCCGCTCGAAGCTGGGACAGAGCGAAAGCCCCGTGTTTTTGATGTAGGGCTGTATCGCCCAGCGCCACGAGTAGCAAGACGTCCTCCCGTTAGGTGCACGCGCGGGAGACCACCCCGGATAGGGCAAGGTGTCGTCGTAGTCCTGGTTGTACTGCAGGATGCCCAGCGCGATCTGTTTCATGTTGGACAGACAGGATGTCTTGTTTGCCTGTTCACGGGCACGCTCGAACACCGGGAACAGGATTGCTGCTAAAATCGCGATTATCGCAATCACGACGAGCAGCTCGATAAGCGTAAATGCGCGGAAGCGCTTCATCTTTGTACCCTCCTTATTCTGATGTTTTGTTAGTTAACGCCTGGCAGGCGCCGCAGGCGGAGCGCCTCCCGTTACGGGTGCTCCTCCACTGCTACCACTCAATTGCGCTTGCAGACCCGGCGGCAACGGATAACCCCGTTTCATGGCACGGTCTAGCACGGCGCGCTCCTCAGGGCTGAGCTTGTTGATGTCGCCTCCATATTCACGCCCCAGCTTCTGGATGACAGTATTAACCTCCGTGCCGATGTCGCTAACCTGTGCGCTTTTGCCGCCGCTCCATGCGCGCCACAGGAAGAAACCCGCAACCACCACGGCGATGAGGATAACCACTATCGCCATCACCGGTGAGACTTCCTTCTTCATGGTCGGTCCTCCTGAATCTCTGGTCTATCGCGGTACAGCTGGTGCGCCGTACGGTGCGGGCGCGCCGTAGTTGGGCGGGGGCGTCCAGCTAGGTTTTTTGGGTTGCAGGAAGATCTTATACCCTGCAAAGCCCAGTATCGCCACCACCACGATGATAATGACGGCCGCCAGCGCGGGACTTATCTCCTTTTTCATAACGCTACCTCCTCACTGCTGGCGGCGCCAGTCCCACTTCGCCACGTTGTAGTAAATCCACATCTGGCTGTCGCGGAACCACTTGGCGTGTCCGTCGCAGAAAACGTAGTTGCGACCATCCGAGTGTTGCGGCTCCCAGTCTGGCCAGCACCTGGGGCAGGTGAAATTGGGGTCAAACTGAGAGGTCCAGTCTGGATAGCCGTTCCAGCCCTGCATCTCGATCGCCCAGTTGGATTTGCCGCTGTCCCAGAACAGCACCGTCTCCGCCGGGCGCGGGATATAGGATCGCTTGACGGCCGGAGCCTTGTACTCGCCACCGTCGCCTATCCAGTTGCTGTAGATGTAGCCGACGTCGTCGGTAGATGTCGATGGTCGCCACGCAGTTTGCACTCCGGCAGGGCAGGCGAAGATACCCACATTCTTGATGTAGGGAAGCATTATCGTGCCCCAGTTCGGGGAGAAGTCCTGTGGACGCTGGGTTGGTCCGGTGTACCAGCCGTACACCTCGCCGTTGGGTTTGCGCAGGTCTTCGCGACAGGGCCATACCGACCAGCCATCGCAATAGCCTGGTTCATTGGGGTGACTGCGGTACAGCTCCATAAACTGATTATCGTAATCCAAGCAGTACATGGAAGCTGCCAACCCCAACTGTCTGGTATTGGACAGGCAGCTGGATTGCCGCGCCTTTGCCCGTGCCTGCGCAAACACAGGGAACAGTATCGCTGCCAGGATCGCGATAATCGCGATAACAACAAGCAGCTCGATCAGTGTAAACGCTCTTGACATCCTTTCCATGTTTGCACCCTCCCTTTTGTGCTCGTGTCTTACGTTACGGAGCAAACTGCAAGTGTCGCGTGAACACTGTCGATTTTTTTCGTTGTCGCCGGTACTGCATCACCTCCTTTTATCTTCGTGTCTTACCGCTACACCATCCTCTGCTTTGGTGAAAGCGCGAAAAACGAAGAGATTACAAGCGCGTAACCGTTTACATTCTCATCATAACACACTGCACCGGAAAATGCAATATGGTTATAAGAAAACAATCACCCCAACGGAAATGTCCATCGGGGTGATCGTCGGAGGTGCAGAACGGGGCACAATCAATAATACTCAGATGGCCCCGGTTGAGCTACCAGTATCAGCAGGGTGTAGAAAACCAGCGCACCTATCAGGTAAAGCGTAAATACCACGGAAGCCGGCAGTTTGGGAAACCGAATCGGCACAACATCCACAGTCATGTTATCTACCGAGACGGCTGTCTCTGTTGCGGCCGGCAGGTCGCGCAGCTCCGGTGACAGGAGACTGCTATCCGTATTCAATGCCACCGTTGAATCCGGACGTGAATCATCTGTTGACGCTCCCCAGCTGCTCACAAGCGCAACCAGCGGATGATGCGCCACAACGTCCTCAATGACGATGGCTCTTGCGGGTAACGCAATAACCAGCATCGCCAGCAGAATCACTATCCACATCGCCCCGGTTGATCCCCTCATCATCGCACCGCCCCCGAAGATTTGACGGTATACCTACAAACCATGTATTACCAGGTGAATGATACCTCAAACACGCAAATTTTGCAAGCTAAAACGGGGAGCAGTTCGTGTCTGCTCCCCCAAATCATGCCAACATCAAGTGCGGCGTCGCTTAATACCCAACAGCGCAAGCACTCCACCTGCCAGCGCAACGACGCTCGCCGGTTCAGGCACAACGTGGATGGCGAAGTTGTCAATCCACACCACATCTGCGCCTGTCCCCGACGCAGCATCATGAGACAGCAGGATGCCCCAGCCGGTCAGCGTGGTGATGCCGGTGATGGGGATGCCGTTGTCCACCAGCACACCGTTGTACCAGGAGTACGCCTTCATCTGGTTGAAGTCCCAGACCATCTTGAGGGTGACGTACTGGTCAAACACGGTGGGGGTGGAAGATGCACCGGGAGCCCACCCAAAGGGATGAGTCTGCTGGGACAGGTCCCACTGGATGCCGTACGTGGGATCACCGTTGTCAATCCAGTACCACCAGAGGTTTTGCACCTGTCGGGGTCCGGCGCGGTAGATGTCGAAGGTGACGATGACCACTTTCCAGCCTGCCGCGAGTGGGTCAGGAATGGCGCGGAACATCAGCGACTGGTCACCTTGACTGTCACCTACCTCCAGCCGCACTGCCTGTTGACCAAGCACCGGTTCAGGAGCTTTGACCACACGCGACCAGTCCCCGGAGGTGCCGCTCGGTATGCCGACCCAGCCGTCCTGTCCATCCAGAACGCCCAGGCTAAATGTGGGCGATTCGAACCCGTTCGAGTCATACCACACCAGCTGGGCGTGCACCGCCCCGGCTCCCAGCACGACAGCCGCGACTGCCGCAAGAATCCAACGATGAACCTTCATTGTGCTGCCCTCCTTTCGTGGCATCGCACAGGATACACTCTCAGTATAAATGCTTGTGCCAAAAAGTGCAACAGGTCGTTTTGCCTCACGTAAAACCTTTCTGAAAATCATTCGTTGCCTCATTTGAAAATCTTTTCCAATTCCATTACCCGTATGCTCCTCATGAAACCCTTTACAGGAGGAACAACGGTGGACTT
>Ga0101941_1000319_pt1 | contig 96406 bp, 98 predicted proteins | sample DewCreD2012metaG_3_FD_75242 | JGI IMG/M metagenome (GOLD analysis project Ga0101941, IMG submission 75242) | Hot spring sediment bacterial and archeal communities from British Columbia, Canada, to study Microbial Dark Matter (Phase II) - Dewar... ... | reverse complement strand
TGGTGTGCCAGTTGTCGGCCAACCGGCAGCGCTGGGTAGCCAGGTCCGGACGGGATAACCGCTGACAGCATCTAAGCGGGAAGCCCACCCCAAGATGAGCCGTCCCACCCCACCAAGGGGGTAAGGCCCCGGGGAGATGACCCGGTAGCGAGGCGGCAGGTGGACAGCGGGTAACCGACTGGAGCCGAGCCGTCCTCATGGCCGAGGCCAGTCCCAGTCTTTGCTCGTTCACAGGTAAGTGGGCACAGCAGAGCTATCCTCGCTTCGAAACCCGTGTCGAGCAGGTGACGCTTCCCGTCAGGTGTGCGCGTGGTCGAGAGCGGTGTGGAAACACCCCGTCCCATCCCGAACCGGGTCGTGCCCCACACCAGCGCCGGAGAGTACTGCGCGGGGGACCGCGCGGGAGGCGAGGCCACTGCGCGCACACCCGACGGGAAGCCTCACGTTGACGCATCCACTCGCTACGACGCGGGGTGGAGCAGTGGCAGCTCGCTGGGCTCATAACCCAGAGGTCGTGGGTTCGAATCCCACCCCCGCTACCAGAAGAGCTCTCGTGGAACAACGAGAGCTCTTTTCTTTTTTGTTCTGCCCAGAAAATGAAAGAGAGTCATGTCATATCGAATGATAACTTTTGCTTATGAACGGCTCCGTTCTTGGTTCCCACGCGTCGCTCTTCTGCTGTTCATCGGGCTTATAGCGCTCTTCTTGTTCCGTCGACGCTGGGAACTTGAGTCTCTCTGGCATTTGCAGCTTGTGCACCCCTGGTGGCTCCTACTCACCGTACTGGCTCAAGGATTCGTGCTCTCAAGTATCGCCGTGCAGCTGCAACTTCTCCTCGCCCGCCTCGACCGGCGCTTACCTCTGCGGACTGTTCTCGCAGCTGACCTCCACCGTGTCGCTGTGTCCAGTGTCGTTCCAGCAGGTGCAGCGGTTGGTGCCCTCGTCTTTGCACGCCAATTGGAAACCCAAGGAATCCGCCGTGAAGCGAGCCTTACAGCAATCCTTCTGTATGGCGCCCTGGGCGCAGTTTCTTTCTTTGCCTTGACTCCCTTCACACTCTTCTTCGTTGCCCGACAAGACACTATCCCGATTGCTCTCCGGTCAACGGTAGCCTTGCTTGCGGGCATTGGTCTCCTGGCTGCCCTTCTTCTCGGCGGTGCACTGGTGTTGTCGCGACGAATCCGTACGTCTGTGCAGCGGTGGCCGAAGGTGAACACTCTCTTGTCGGTGAGAGAGGCTATCCCTCACCGAACATTGGTCGCGGTCTTTCTTTTGGCGATCGCTGTTGATCTCTTGAACGTTTTGATTCTCGGGGGTGCGTTGCGTGCGTTAGGGTATCCCGTTTCCTGGGACAAGGTTTTGATTGCCTATCAACTTGGTTACTTCTTCGCTTTTGTCCTTCCTGTCGCGCAAGGTACAGGAGCAGTCGAACTCGCTGGAAGTGCGACCCTCCACATGCTCGGTCTGCCAGGTTCTGTTGCAGTGGCAGCCATCTTGCTCTGGCGTGCCCATGAATTCTGGGCTCCACTACTCGCAGGTACCGCTCTATGGCTTCAGCGAGAGCCGCTTGTACGGCGGGCTGTCGATCGCTTCCCTGCACTCCTGCTCTTTTGGTCGGGTTTTGTAAGTATCTTCGGACTACTCGAGCCGCATCATCATCGGGTGTTCCCGCGTGGACTTGAACGTGCCGTTCTCTTGGAGCCGTGGGAACTTTCCCGCCATACAGAGTTACTGCTCGGCTTCGGCTCGCTCCTCGTCGCACAACAAGTTTGGCGACTGAAGCGAACCGGGTGGTTCCTCGCTGTCCTGCTATCGGGAATCACAATCGTTCAGCAGGCGCTTGGTCGTCGGGATCTGCTCGTGCTTGTTCTGTCCGGCTTGGCGTTCAGCGTACTTGTCGTCCGCTGGCGCGCTTATCGGGTGCGCTCGGATGTTCCTTCCATACTCCGAGGAGTAAGTTTTGCTGCATTCAGCATCCTCGTCGTCGTTGCATATGGAGCCACTGGCCTTGTGCTTCTCAGTCGCCACGCACTTGCGCCGCCTATCCACCAATGGTGGGAGGCCGTTCACATCCTGATCGTGAGCGGATTTGGCCTTGGAACATGGCCGGTACATGCGGAGACACGATATGGTGCCTGGTTCCTGGATTCCGTGGGAGTACTCGCAGCGGCAGCACTTCTGAGTGCCGTGTGGAGTCTTGGGCGGCCTGTAGTCTGGCGCTACTGGGGGCATCCGGCAGAGCGAGCGCGGGCTCGGGTACTCATTGAGCGGTGTGGCAATTCGTCATTGGATTTCTTCAAATGGTGGCCAGACAAGGTATTCTACTTCTCGCGCGATGAAGATGGCGTGGTCAGTTATCGTCCTCTGCGCGGCGTGGCTCTGGTTCTGGGAGACCCCAATGCTTGTGGTGAAGAAGCGTTTGATCGTCTGTTGCGGGATTTCCTTGACTTTTGTGAGCTAAATGACTGGGAACCGGCATTCCACCAGGTCGGGACGCGTTTTCTTCCTCGATACGCTGCGTACGGCTTTAAGTGGCTCAAAGTTGGGGAAGAGGCCATCGTCGATCTCGGCGAGTGGTCGCTCGAGCGGCCAGGCTTCAAGGAGCTCCGGTACATGGTTCGGCGGTTACGGCGGCAGGGATACCGGTTCGAGGTGAGGCAGCCACCGCAGGACGATACACTTCTTCGAGAGCTGGAGGAGGTGAATCGCGAGTGGCTGACTGTACCGGGACGCCGCGAGCGTTACTTCACACTCGGACAGTTCTCCCCAAGTTACCTCCGTACGACTCCAGTGGCGCTGCTGCGGGATGCCGCAGGGAAGGTTGTGGCCTTTACGAACTTGATCCCGAGTGGCGTAGATGGGGAAATCACGATCGATCTCATGCGACGGCGCCTTGAGCCGCACGGGGCAATGGAAGTGTTGCTCGCTTCTGTGCTTGACTACTGCCGAGAAGCAGGTTACCAGCGATTCTCACTTGGACTTGCGCCACTCGTTGGGGTAGAGCTTCCTGTGCCAGGGATGGACCCGGTGAGGGAGCGCTTCTCTCGCGCACTTGAGCATCTCTTTTCGTTTCGCGGACTCTACCACTTCAAAGAGAAATTTGGTCCACGATGGGAGTCGAGATATTTGGTATACCGGTCTGTCGCCGCACTGCCAGCAGTCCTCCTGGCGATCGTCGAGGCGACAGAGGGGCGAAGTAGCCGGACGCGCGCAACGGCGGTCTTGGAGGATCCCCATTCAGACTGGTTCCTTCTCCCCCAAAACGACTAGCCACCTGGTACGTCGACCCCATTGAGAGCTGGTCGAGCTGATCCGTTTCTTCCGTCGTGGGAAGGATTTGCCGCCACCTTGCCGGGAGGGTGCATGCTGCGAGGAGGCCGACTTTATCTGGTGGCTGGAGTCGTCCTGGCTGGTCTGGCGGTGCTGCTTGCTTTGCTTGCCTTTCAGCGGCAGCGCCAACCAGCCACGATTGAGCCGACTACGACCCCCTTGGTATCGGTTGTGGTTGCGGCGCGAGATGTTCGGGCGGGGACTGTTCTGACGCTTGAGGACGTGAAGACTGTAGAGGCTGATCCAGCATCGATTGCGCCGGGGACGGCACGGCAACCTGATCAGGTGGTCGGGCTGGTGGCGGCGGGTGATCTCGTTGAGGGACAGCGCATTCTCATGGCGAACCTCGTGACACCAAGTGTCTCCAATCTCTTGCAGCCGGGGAAGCGTGCTGTTGCGATCCCCGTTGATCGTGTCAACGCGGTCGGTGGCTTGCTCCAACCGAACGATCTGATCGACCTTGTCTATGCTGGGCGGGTCGATGTGATGCGGGTGTTGCCGACGGAACCACTCGAGATGGTCGACAGTGGACAAGGCTTCAGTCCGGCGCAAGATGCTATTCGGCTTCCTGAACCGGGAACATCTACCGGGCGGAGCTACCCCTATCCGGGAGCGCCTGGATCGCGTGTGGTCGTAACGGATACTGGCGAAGGGCAGCTCGTTACGAAGATTATCGTCCAGAATTTGCGTGTCCTCCAAGTCATCGCCGGAACGTCTGTGGTGGGGAATGCACCGGCGAGCGTTCAGCCTGTTGCTGCAGGGATCGGTTCCGAAGCAACGCCCACACCGACGGGTGAATCCGCACTGCCACCCGTTGACTTGCTAATCGTGGAGGCAGACCCGGCTCAGGCTGAACTTATCACGTTTCTCTTGGACCAAAACCTCCGATATCAAGTGCTGTTGCGGGCTCGTGGTGATGACCAGGCAGTGGAAACCGAGGGAGTCACCTACGACAGCCTTGTTCGCGACTATGGTTTACCGGTTCCTGGACCGGTCGAGGTCGGTGGGGGGGCGCGGTGAGCAGCGCACCGATCATCCGCGTTCTGATCGTGGACGATGTTCAGGAGAGTCGGGACAACATCGAACGACTGCTGAGCTTCGAACCGGACTTCCGCGTTGTCGGTAAGGCAGCGAGAGGCGAGGAGGGCATCGAGCTCGCATTGCGGCTCCAGCCGCATGTGGTGTTACTGGACCAGACTTTGCCGGACCTGGACGGTTTCGAGGTTGCAGCGGCGATCACAGCGCGTGCCCCCGGTATCGGAGTGATTCTCCTGGCCCTCGACCCCGATCCTGACATGTTGCGGCGGGCTATGCTCGCTGGGGCACGTGAGTACTTGACGAAACCATTCAGCTATGAGGAGTTCGTCGAGGCCGTTCGCCGGGTGGGTCGACTCGCGAACCCTGGTGTGGCGGTCTCGGTTCCAATTCACAGCCCATCAGCTCCAGAGAGGAGTGTGCGTGAAACGGCGGGGCGCGACGGGCGGGTTATCGCCGTGCTCGGCGCCAAGGGAGGCGTGGGACGAACGTTCCTTGCGACGAATCTCGCGATCGCCTTACGACGACGAAGCGGTGCAGAAGTGACGCTTGTGGATTGCGATTTGATGCGCGGAGACGTAGGAGTACTGCTGAACTTGAATCCACAGCGGTCATGGGTTGATTTGGCGCGCACCAGTGGGATTCTCGATGGAGAACTCGTCGAAGAGGTGCTGACTCGGCATGCGAGTCAAGTCCGGGTGTTGCTGGCACCCGCGTATCCCGATGAGGCGGAGCAAATCACCGCTGATCGAGTCCGAGAGGCACTATTGGAGCTCCGCAGCCGGAGCGATTTCGTCATCGTTGATACAGCCGGCGGCTACGAGGAAGTCACTCTTGCTTGCGCTGACATCTCGGACATCCTCGTCTGGGTATTTACACTAGAGATGACCGCCATAAAGGACACAAGACTGTTCATCGAGTTCCTTGACCGATTAGGTTATAAAAGCAAGCGGCTGATTCTCGTCTTGAATCAAGTCAATCATGTCGCAGGTCTGTCACCGGATGACGTCGAACAGAGTCTGCGCTTCCCGGTAGGAGTACGAATTCCCTTCGATCCAGCTGCGGTGATACGCAGCATCAACGAAGGGACACCCTTGGCATGGGAACAGCCTCAGCATCGAGTGGTTGTGGAGATTGATCGTCTCGCTGATCTCTTACTGGAGACGAAAGAGGTAAACGAACAGCCGGCAACGACGCGACGGCGACGCTTCTTGCCCCGATTTGGTGCAAGTGCCATCGTCCGGTGAGGAGAAAGGTGGTGACCTATGTCGTTACTAAGACGACTTGGCAATACCACCGAGACGGGACCGCTGTCTACTGATCGCTCGCCGGATACGACAGAGACACAGGAACTCGGAGGGGCGACTCGTTCCCCACAACTCGCCCAGGTATTGAAGCGCCCACAAATGCGTGCACCGAGTCAGCATCCAAGCACGGACGACACGGTGCAGCAGCTGAAAGCGCGTATCCAGAACCGCATTATTGCCGAACTCGATCCGCGAATGGATTTGAGTGACGAGCAACGAGTACGTCGGACATTGGAGGAGACCTTCCTTTCGGTTCTTGAATCTGAGGGCATCGCACTGAGCCGGATTGAGCGGCACCGGTTGTTTGAAGCTATCGTTGCGGAAATTCTCGGATATGGGCCGATCGAACCCCTGCTCAAAGATGACACAGTAACCGAAATCATGGTAAACGGCCCGAAGCAGGTTTGGGTAGAACGCAATGGGAAACTCGAAAAGACATCGATTCAGTTCGACGATGACGAACACGTCATGCGCATTATCGACCGTATCGTCTCGCCGCTTGGCCGGCGGATCGACGAGAGTTCTCCAATGGTCGATGCTCGGTTACCCGACGGTTCAAGAATCAACGCTGTCATTCCGCCGATTTCATTGGTAGGACCGTGCTTGACAATTCGGAAGTTCAGTCGCGATCCCTTGACAGTCGACGACCTTATCCGCTTCGGCACGATGACGCCGGAGATTGCCCAGTTCTTGAAGGCCTGCGTCGAAGCGCGACTTAACATTGTCGTTTCGGGCGGAACGGGTTCAGGGAAGACGACGCTACTCAACGTCCTTTCATCGTTCATCCCGGGAGACGAGCGGATCGTCACGATCGAGAACGCAGCAGAGCTCCAACTCCGCCAGGAGCATGTCGTCACACTCGAATCGCGACCTCCCAACATCGAGGGGAAAGGCGAGGTCACGATCCGCGACCTGGTCATTAACGCGTTGCGGATGCGGCCGGATCGGATCGTGGTTGGTGAGTGTCGTGGCGGCGAAGCGCTCGACATGCTCCAAGCCATGAACACAGGCCATGATGGTTCGATGACGACGATCCACTCAAATAGTCCTCGCGATACGCTTCACCGACTTGAGACGATGGTGTTGATGGCTGGGATGGATTTGCCTGTTCGCGCAATTCGCGAACAGATTGCGTCAGCTCTCGATCTTATTATCCATATGGCAAGACTGAAGGACGGCTCCCGCAAAATCGTTGCCATCACTGAGGTTCAGGGCATGGAGGGAGATGTCATCGTCCTGCAGGACATCTTTGTCTTCGAGCAAACCGGTTACGAGAACGGGAAGGTCATCGGGCGGATCAAACCGACGGGTGTTCGTCCGAAGTTCGTCGAGAAGTTCGAGGTAGCCAATATCTACTTGCCGCCAACGATCTTTGGCGTGTCCTATCCCCGTGGGTTCGGGCGGTGAGGCATGGTGGGAGATCCGCTCGTGGTGCTCGCGATCTCATTAGCTGGTGCCTCGGCGGTTCTTCTCGCTGCCGGTCTCCGTGGCACTTTGCGCGGAGACGCGGTCAACCGGCGTCTTGAGCGATATGCCGGGCGCGAGGAGAAGCCCGAATTCGAGTCACTCGAAGGCCCCAACCTGATTGCTCGACATGTCGACCGAGCCGTTCAGGGGAGAGGTTTTGCGGAAGCTCTCCGCACCAATCTCCTGCGTGCCGATCTCCGACTGACGGTCGGTGAATTCCTGTTGCTCCGCACGGCGGTGGCCCTGGGCGCGTTCTTTTTCGGTTTCGTTGTCGGACGCGGGCTCACGCGACCGATTCTCGGGCTCTTTGTCGGCATGCTCTTTGCGATCGGCGGTTGGTTGCTGCCCCACTACTACGTGTTGTGGCGGGCTCGGCGTCGACTGCACCAGTTTGTCAATCAACTTGGTGACACGATTGGACTGATGGCGAATTCATTACGGGCGGGTTATAGCCTCCTTCAGACAATGGATCTTGTGGCACGAGAGTCCGCACCACCGATCGCCGACGAGTTTCGACGCGTAGTACGGGAGGTGGGGCTCGGCGTGCCGATGCAGGAGGCGTTGGAGCACCTCTTACGGCGCGTTCCCAGCGAGGATTTGGACCTCCTGGTTACGGCAATTGCGATTAACCACGAAGTTGGTGGAAACTTAGCGCAGATTCTTGATGTGATTGGAGAGACGATACGCGAACGGGTGCGGATCAAGGGGGAAATTCGCGTTCTTACTGCGCAACAAAGCCTCTCCGGTTACATTATTTCCCTGTTACCCGTGGGTTTAGCTGTTCTGATCTTTTTGTTAAATCCTGACTATCTGACGAGTCTCTTTACCTGGCCATGGATCTGTATGCCGATCGGTGCGGTGATCTGCATGGTCGCAGGTTTCCTTGTGATGCGCCGTATCGTGGCTATCGAGGTGTAACGATGCCGATCATGCTCGTTTTGATCAGTCTCGTTCTAGCGCTTGGAAGCATTGTATTGATTCTCCTTGGTGTCCGGGAGCAGCGACGCCAACTTGTTTTGGAGCAGCGCCTCGCGCATTTCGGACACCGCGTTCCCTCGCTCGATGACCTGGAACTCCAGTTCCCCTTCCGACAACGAGTTCTCTATCCAATGCTCGAGCGCCTCGCGCAGATCGTCTTGCGCTTCACTCCTGGCTCATCGTTGGAGCGAATGGAACGGCGTCTTGTTGAGGCGGGTTTGGCTGGCTCATTACGTCCTATGACCTTCCTGGGAATCCGATTCGGCCTCGCCCTCTTGCTGGCGGGTTTGGGTGCGTTTCCGATGCTTTCGGGAAGTGGGCCGATTCTGTATCGTCTTGGCATGCCGCTGACGCTGGCCATACTCGGTTGGGTGTTACCCAATACCTGGCTCAGCCGGCGGGTGGCACAGCGAAAGCGTGCAATCCAGCGCGCACTGCCGGATGCGATTGACCTGCTGGTCATCAGTGTTGAAGCCGGGCTGGGCTTCGATCAGGCGCTCTTACGAGTGGTCGAAAAGTGGGACAACGAGTTGACCAAGGAGTTTGCGCGCACGCTGTCCGAGATGCGTATGGGAGTCCCGCGGCGGCAGGCGCTGCGTGACCTTGCGCAACGTGTCAATGTCGATGATCTGAACGTCTTCATCGCGTCGCTCGTCCAAGCTGATCAACTTGGCGTAAGCATCAGCCAAGTGCTACGTGCCCAAGCGAACCAAATGCGTCTGCGCCGACGACAGCGTGCCCAAGAGCTGGCGCACAAGGCACCGATCAAGATGATTTTCCCAATGGTGTTTCTGATCTTCCCGGCTATGTACGTTGTGATTCTGGGACCAGCGATCCCTCGCATCGTGGAAGCGTTCCGCTAATCACCACTGGCATGGTTTGGGTCGACAGGTGGTACCTCGATCACGATTTCTGGATCGTCGAATCGATCGAAGCGACCGATCATGTAATGTCCAGGAGCCATCATCTCGTATCGCCTCACAAGAAAGTCGCCAATTCCGATCCACAGGCGATAGTGAGTCTCGCTAGTTGGGTCGTAGAAGGCGACCTTGTAGCACGATATTCCTTCAATTGGTTCAATACCTAGAAGGCGAACGTCTTCCGCGGTCTGCGCATACCGGAAGGCCGGCCAGTGGAACGGGGTGCTGCCGGGCCAAGGGCTCGTCGTCCAATCACCACCCGCGACGCGATCATACCGTCGGTCACCAATGATGATAGTTTCCGATGCTGGTCTCCCAGGAGCGGCGACCGAGTACGCTGCCCGATTCGGGGCCCGATACCGAATCACTGTCTCGACCACAGGGCCGCCGCTGGTCAACTCTGTGCGTTCCTCGGCCGCCTGTAGCCGGTTCATAGCGGCATCAGCCAATTCCAGCAACGCGCGGCTGTCAGGAACAGGGACAGGAATCTCAAAGCGTGCCGGTGGAACGTCACTGGTGTTCGGCCGCTGAACGTAGATTGCCATCGACCAGAGGTTTGCCATCAGGTTGACCGAGGTCGCGTAGAAGGGTGAACTTCGCTGCAACTCGATGAGACGCGGTCCGTCGGGTGTCGAGAGTTCGAGCGTCACGCGTGCATCACTGACCGTCGTGCCATCAGGTGCGGTGATGTGTACCGAAAGCCGATTTGTACCAGGCTGTGCGGGATCGATACGGAGCGTCACGAGATAGGGGCCTGCATTTTGCGCTAACGTGAGGGCAGTGGATGCCGCAGGAAGCGGCTGCAGCGATGACCGTGTCGGAGGAAACGTCACGAGTATGGTTGCTGCCGGCAAAATGAGGAAGGCGAAGAGGGCTTTGAGCCGCAGGAGTTGCAGTGACGCACGCTGCTGACGAAGCCATCGCAGGATAACAATGCCGGTTGCCGCCGCAAATGCCAACACAGCGGCAAGCTTCACCAGGAGTGTCCGGCCGTAAGGGGTATTCCACAGGTCCTCAGGCGCTGCAACATTCGTCCAGAGGGCGTAGGCGCCACTAATAGTGACGAGTTCAGCGAGCGGTACCGCTGCGAGTGCGAATCGGCGAGTGAGTTGTTCGACAGTCAGGCGGATCGAATCCTCTTCGTCCTGTGTTCTCCGAACGAGAAACAGGAGAGCTAGGGAGCTGCCGATCAATATGGCCGCGCCGCTTGTATGAACGCTTGCCAGGAGAATGCTCAATATGGGGACATCCGTTGTGGCTGCATGGCCGGCTGCTGCCCTGCCAAGCGCCAGCGCCGTGGCGCACACAGTCCATGTTGCCAGGTGAACAGATGCTGGTAATGGGGCTGCCAAGACGCCGTAACAGAACAGTGCGAGGAAGAAGCTCCCGGACCAGAATGCACCGGAGCGTGTGGTGAGGAGTTGTCGCAACGCCTCTGGATCGGAGAGCGTTGTGAGATTCCCAACATAGGCGATGAGCATTAAGCTGCTGGCGAGCGCAGCGAGGAGCACACCACGCCGGGCGACACTTTGGACATAGGTCCGAATGAGATAGCTTCCCGGCAGGCGATACGCAGTCAGAGACAGTGCAGCTGTCCCAAAGAGGAGTGCGAGTGCAAGGAGATGAAGCAAGCGTGCCCAAGCTCCAAGAAAGGTTGCCCATCGACTCAGGTCTCCATGGTCCTGAGGTGCTGAGGTGTAGCCGACTGAGAAAACATAGCGTCCAGTAATGAGGTGCCCGTCACGCCCGAGCACCGAGTAGCGCACCACATACGTGCCCTGGGCCGTGAACGCTTCAAGTGGCACGCGAAGCTCGGTGTGGTCCTGTCGCGAACGTGAACTAGCAGAATCGAGTTGGATGCGGCGACCATCGGGAGCAATGACGGTCACCCCTGCACCAACCGGGTCGACCGGTTCGGAAAACCTGAGTGTCACAGCGATCGGAACCTGGTCGAGAAGAGCGTTCGGGCTAGGTTCGGCATCGAGCAAAATGGCGTGGGCAAGGGCCTTTCGCGGGAAGCCGATGCCGACGATAATGGTCAGTAGAAGAAGTGCTCTGAGGAGTCGCTGGTGCTGTTTCACAACGTGCATGACCTGTGGCATCGTCCCTCATTCCGCTTGAGATGGTAGCAGTCGAAAGAGTTGCCCGGTGGTTACTGCTCCGCGTCAATTCTTCGCCATCGTGGATCCGGAGACTGGCGTACGAATCGCCTGGCGGCTGGTGGTGGCTGACCGCTGGTGGAGTCGCTTGCGCGGACTGTTGGGACGAGCCGGTCTCGAAGAGGGCGAAGCGCTTGTCCTGTCACCCTGCTCAGCAATTCACACCTTGGCCATGCGCTTCCCGATTGACGTGCTGTTCCTTGACCAGCGGGGAGTGATTCGATGCGCGCGGCGGGCCGTGCCACCCTGGCGTCTTGGGCCGATCTGCCGCGGTAGTGTCGTTGCAGTGGAACTGCCGGTGGGGACGATCGACCGGTACGGCCTTGAGCCGGGCAGAATACTGCGTATCCAGCAAGAAAGTAGTGACGCTCCATACGAGAGGTAATTGTCCGTTGCTGACGCGAGCCATTTCCTGGCTCGTTACCAAGGTAGAGCGAGCGGTCTTTGCGCCGACATGCGGTGGTTGCGGGTGGCCAGGCGTTTGGTGGTGCGATCGCTGTTTCCGTGAGCTGAGACCGCTCTCCGTGTTCACTCATCGTTGTCAACGTTGTGATCGTCCTTTGACATCAGATCACAATCGCTGTCCTGATTGTTCAAGTTGGCCGTCGCCTCTCGTGCAGGCTCGTGCGCTGTACCTCTATGAGGGGCCGCTGCGGACGGCGTTGCACCGTGTCAAGTATCGCGGTGAGCGTCGGCGTGGTGAGTTTCTCGGAGAACTTCTCGCTTCCTCGGCCGACGTGTTGGTCGGTAACCAGTGCGCAGCAGTGCATTGTGTCGTGCCGATCCCGTTGCATCGCACACGCCTGCGCGAGCGGGGGTTCAACCAGAGTTCCTTGCTTGCTGCTGCAGTCGCTCGCAAGCTTGCTCTGCCGCTGGAGGAGGGGCTCGTGCGTCTCCGTGCGACTGCGACGCAAGTGAGCCAAGATCGGGCCGCGCGATGGGAGAACGTTGCCGGGGCCTTCGCATGGGTTGGTCAACCGCTCGAGGGAACGGTGCTTCTTGTCGATGACGTCGTTACGACCGGGGCGACAGTCATCGCGGCGAGCGAGGCACTGATCACCGCGGGAGCTCGTGCAGTCATTGTGCTCGCACTGGCTCGTGCTGCAGCAGTCTAGAGCGCTCGAGTCAGCTGTGAGATGCGCTCTTCTGTCGCCGCACGGGCCCACTCGTCAGCCTCGAGAATGGCTTCCAAAGTAAGGGGGCCACTGGGCGGACGGTGTTGCTCAAGGACAGAGTGCACGACCGGTACGATGTCAGTGAAGCGGAGATGGCCGGCGAGGAATGCCTCGACCGCCACTTCGTCTGCTGCACTCAGCACAGTGGGGTATGTGCGACCGGCAAGACCGGCCTCCCGGGCCAATTGGAGGGCTGGAAACCGCTCGGGATCGGGAGCGTAGAACTCTAATCGACCGATTTGTGACATATCGAGTGGGAGAACCGGACTCGGTACACGCTCTGGATAGAGAAGCGCGTACTGGATCGGCAAGCGCATATCCGGATACGCAGCGTGAGCAACCGTGGAGCCATCGCGGAAGGTGACGAGTGCGTGGACGATGCTTTGGGGATGGATCGTAACGTCAAGAAGCTCGTAGGGAAGATCGAAAAGCCAGTGAGCCTCGATGAGTTCGAGTCCCTTGTTCATCAAGGTTGCCGAATCGACCGTCACTTTTGGCCCCATGCGCCAGGTTGGGTGGGCGAGGGCATCGGCTGGGGTGACACGCTCGAGTTGCTCTCGGGTCGCCAAACGGAACGGCCCACCGGATGCGGTGATTGTCACCCGCGCGAGCTCCTGGCGCTGGTGCGGGAATTGGAGAAGCTGCCACAGGGCGCTGTGCTCACTATCGACCGGCCGGATCTGAGCACCGTGCTGGCGCGCCGCGGACATGAGGAGTTCGCCGGCACAGACGACGCTTTCCTTATTGGCGAGAGCGATCGTCTTCCCAGCGTGTGCGGCGGCGAGCGTTGGGCGTAGGCCGCTATTGCCAGCGAGCGCGATAACGATGATGTCAGCGTCAGGGTACGTTGCGGCAGCAATCAGACCTTCGGTGCCCACAAGCACCGTTGGTGCCTCAATTCGCGATCGATCGCTTTCGTTTCCGACGACGACAAGTTCGGGCCGGAATGCTGTGACCTGAGCGGCAAGAAGTTCGACATTCCTGCGCGCAGCGAGTGCAACGACGCGGAAACGCTCAGGGTGCGTAGCGACGACTTCAAGAGTCTGCCGTCCGATTGAGCCGGTCGAGCCAAGAATGCTCACGCGAAGGGCCACGGTGTTCCTCCGGAGAGGAGTGTAGCAAGCAGGAGCGTGGCCGGTACGGTGACAAGGAGCGCATCAATACGATCCAACACGCCACCATGTCCTGGTATCGATCGGCCGAAGTCCTTCAATCCCAGCCCGCGCTTCAGGAACGATTCGGCGAGGTCACCAAGTTCGGCCAAGACTGCAATAGCCGCCCCGGCTGCTCCACCGGCAGCCGGAGAGAGCGGCACTCCGAAGAGCCATGCTCCGAGCATACCGACGAGGAGACCGGTCAAGAACCCAGCAACAGCTCCCTCCCACGTTTTCCCCGGGCTCAAGCGGGGAGCGAGTTTTCGATGTCCATACCTGCTTCCTGCAAGGTAGGCGAAGGTGTCGGTAAGCCAAGTGACAGAAAGGGCCCAGGCGAGCCAAGCGAGTCCGAGAGCGGTCCGTTCGGTTCCCAAGAGTGCTGCGAGGCGCTGGAGCCATGCGGCATGCCCAATTCCCTCGATTGAACGCAGGAGAATGGCAGCGGAAAGAGGGGCACCAAGATAGAACGCACCGAACGATGCGAAAACGCCTCGTTGCAGCCCGTCGCGGTGGTCGGCAGTGCGGGCGTGCCAGGCGATCGGTAACAGGGAAGTACTGATGGCTGCGACCAGAATGACGGCACGCGAGTCAGTTATCTGAACCGTAATGAGCAGGATGCTGGCTGCAAGGACGATGCTGAGCGGTTGGATTGGTTCACGAGTCACGCGAGAAAAACCACGTGCGAGTTCGCGTGCGCCTTGCATAAGCACAGCGAGGATGAGGACGAACCATGCCCAGGTGCCGAGCACCAGCGGCACGAGCGTCACGACAACGACCAAGGTTGCGCTTAGGGTGCGCTGGCGCACGGTTCCGAAGCCGCGTGGGATCGAACCGGATTGCGCAATCCACCGAAGCGACGTTCTCGTCGCTGGAAATCACGAATTGCGGCCTCGAATTCCGCAGGGGTGAAATCCGGCCAAAGGGTTGGCGTGAAATAGTATTCAGCGTAGGCAGCCTGCCACAGCAGAAAGTTACTAATTCGCAATTCCCCTGAGGTGCGAATAATAAGATCCGGCTCGGGCATACCCGCAGTGTAGAGATATCGTTCCACGGTGGCCTCGTCGATGGCCTCCGGGGGGATACCCTCGCTCACGATACGCCGGATCGCGTGGACGATCTCAGCGCGTCCACCGTAGTTGAAGGCGATGGTCAACACAATCCGGTCATTGTGTTTTGTGAGTTCGATCGCGTTCCGAATCTGCTGCTGCAGCGCTGGTGACAGTCCCTCCAAGCTTCCGATGTGTCGAAGCTGTGCTCCGTGACGGTGGAGTTCCTCTGTTTCCCGTTCAATCACCTCGCTCAAGATCTGCATCAGCCCTTCGACCTCTTCACGCGGGCGGCGCCAGTTTTCGGTCGAGAATGCCCACAGGGTCAGATACCGGATTCCGAGCTCCGCAGCCTTGAAGGTGATTGGGCGGATATTCTCGGTGCCTGCGCGGTGACCGGCAAGCCGAGGGAGGCCGCGCCGCGTTGCCCAACGACCGTTTCCATCCATGATGATGGCGACGTGGGTTGGGACCAGGCCGACGCAGGTCTGATCATTTTGGTCACTCGTGGGGGAGCGCTCAGACTTCGAGGATGTCATGCTCCTTCTGCTTTCCGAGCTTTTCAGCCTCACCGATATACCGGTTGGTAAGATCTTGGAGGCGTTGCTCTGCTCGCCGCTCATCGTCCTCACTGATCTGCTTTGTTTTAAGGAGCTCTTTGATGTCAGCGAGTGCGTCGCGTCGAATATTGCGAATAGCGACTTTCGTTTCCTCGACCTCCTCGTGAACGAGCTTGACGAGTTGGCGACGGCGCTCCTCGGTCAACGGTGGAAGTTGAATTCGCAATGTCTGGCCATCGACCGATGGGTTCAGTCCGAGTTCTGACTGGCGGATCGCCTTTTCAACGGCACTCACCGCGTTGCGATCCCAGACCTGGACAACAAGCAGCCGTGCCTCGGGAGCGCTAATCGTCGCCAGTTGATTAAGCGGTGTTGGCGTCCCGTAGTAGTTCACCTCGAGATGCTCGAGGAGGCTCGGGGTCGCACGACCAGCACGGATACCAGCAAGCTCCTGCCGGAGCAGTTCGATACTCTTTTTCATCCGCTGTTCAGCATCGCGGAGGATTTCGTCGATCATCGCGATCGCTCCTTCCGATGACCGACCGCTCGTTTCATGCGTAGGATGTCATGTCCGAACACACGAGCGTTCCGACCTCATGCCCCAGTGCCGCTTTCTCAATGTTACCCGGTGTAAGCAGATCGAAGACGATCACCGGGAGGTTATTTTCCCGACAGAGTGCCAGTGCCGATTGATCCATGACCCGGAGATTGCGTTCCAGCGCCTCCTGGTAGGTGATGACCCGATACTTCCGAGCTCGGGGGTTACGCCGTGGATCGTCGTCGTAAACCCCATCGACGCGGTACTTACCCATCAGGAGCACATCACAATTGAGTTCGACCGCTCGTAACGCTGCGGCGGTATCGGTTGTGAAGTACGGGTTGCCCGTACCGCCGGCGAGAATCACAATGCGGCCTTTCTCCATATGGCGGATTGCGCGGCGACGGATATAGGGTTCTGCGACCTGATGCATCTCGATTGCCGTCTGGACACGCGTCGGAACACCCTGGCGCTCGAGTGCGTCTTGCAGCGCCAGGGCATTGATGACGGTGGCCAGCATGCCCATATAGTCGGCGGTTGCTCGATCCATCCCCCGGGCGCTCGCAGCCAGCCCACGCCAGATGTTTCCACCGCCGACGACAATGGCAACCTGAATACCACGTGCTGCGACCCGTGCGATCTCTTCGGCGAGACGAGCGACGACCGCTGGATCGATGCCGTACCCCGCCTCTCCCATCAAGGCCTCTCCCGAGACCTTGAGGAGGATACGGCGATAGGACGCTCGGCCTTGTTCGGTCGCCCGTATCATGCCTCGTCGCTACCGAGTTCGAAGCGGGCAAAACGCCTGACTCGGATGTTCTCGCCGAGCCGTGCAATGGCTTCCTTAATCACGTCCTCCACAGTGCGCGAGGGATCCTTGATGAATGGTTGCGCCAAGAGGACTACCTGCTGTAGGAACTTCTCGCGGGAACCAGCCTGCTGCGCTCCTGCTTCCAGCACATCAGCTGGGACATCTTCAGCAGATACGTAGCGCGGTGCAGTTGCGGCAACTTGCATAGCCAGATCGTGCACGAGCTGCTTGAACTCCGCTGTGCGCGCGACAAAGTCGGTTTCGCAGTTGACCTCGATGAGGGCTCCAATGCGTCCTCCACCATGAATGTAGGCATGGACAAGCCCTTGGCTGGTGGTACGACCAGCCTTGCGAGCAGCCCGCGCCAACCCTTGCTGGCGCAGAATTTCGGCCGCCCGTTCCATGTCGCCGCCAGCTTCTTCAAGCGCCCGCTTGGCGTCCATAATGCCTGCGCCGGTACGCTCGCGCAGCTCCTTGATCATTTCGGTTGTAATCGACACCACTCCCCCTTCCCATCAATCCCCTACTCGAGGCACAAATTGACCGGCAGGATCCTGCCGGTCAATCCACTCCACGTTCAGTACTTGTGCTTTGGCAAGCGTGCCTCGAGCGAGTCGTGCTCTTCTTCTTCGACTTCCTCGTCCAATTCTTCCTGCAGTTCGACGTACTCCTCGTCGAACAACTCGTAGCTCGGCGCGAACTCCTCCTCGGGGTAGGCTTCCGCCGGTACACCGACGGCAGACTCGAACTGGGTGCGACCGGCGAGGATCGCGTCAGCGATCCGTGAAGTGATGAGACGGATCGAGCGAATCGCATCGTCGTTGGCGGGGATCACATAGTCGATAACATCGGGATCACAGTTGGTATCCACCATGGCGATAATCGGAATACCGAGGCGCCGCGCTTCGGCGACGGCAATTGCCTCACGCTTCGGATCGACGACATAGAGGGCGTCTGGCAAGCGGGTGAGGCCCCGCAGTCCGCCGAGGGTCCGCTGGAGCTTCGACAATTCGCGAAGCTTCCGCATCTGCTCCTTCTTAGGGAGCACAGCAAAAGTGGGGCTGCGCACTTCTTCTTCGAGCTGCACCATGTAGCGGAGTCGCTGGCGAATTGTGGTGAAGTTGGTCAGGGTACCACCGAGCCACCGTTCGGTGACGGAGTACATCCCACAACGCTCGGCCTCACTGCGGATGATTTCTTGCGCCTGCTTTTTTGTCCCTACGAACACGAACAGGCCGCCTCGCGCGGCTAGGTCACGCGCGAACGCTTCCGCTTCCGCCAAGAGCCGAGCGGTCTGGCGAAGATCGATAATGTGGATACCGTTGCGCTCACCGAAGATGTACGGGCGCATTTTCGGGTTCCAGCGCTTGGTCTGGTGTCCGAAATGCACCCCAGCTTCGAGGAGCGACTTCAAGGGGAGCTGTTCCGTTTCATGTTCCGCAATGGACACGGCCGTCACCCCTTCGCTCACAAACCGGTGTTCGTCATCCGTGCCCTTCACCCTGCGTGTCCACCGCGAGCATGTTGATCGCGGCACACCGGACGCAGTCCAGGCACGTGTTCGTTCCGGCACATCGGCCGGCGTCCCGAGTATACCACGTAGTTCGATCCTCAGGGCTGGGCGAGTTGGAGATAGTCAGCCACGACGTAACCGCTCTGGTCGCTGTACTTCACCGGCCACCAGACGTAGCCATCTGCCGAGACCGACTCGCCCACGACTGTGAGTTGGGTGCCCTCAGGGAGCCGCTCGATGACATCGGCGCTCGTACTGGGAGCAGCTCGGAGGTTGACGCCAGCACCATCGGTATTCGCGACCACCACGGTTGCCCCAGGGCCGATCGTCGTGCGAGGGGTCGGTGAGGCGCCAACAGTGGGAGTCGGGTTAGTGGCACCAGGTGTGATAACAATGAGTCCGGCAGGTGTACCGCTGGGGGTCGGTGTAGGGCCGGTGAGAACCTGTGTTGTGGTCGGGGTGGGGATGCTCTCCTCTCCTCTCCCGAGCAGCTGGTTAATCCAGAACCATGCCAAGCCGAGCATCAGGATAACGCCGAGGACAGGCGCTGCGATTCGGAGATAATCGGTCCAATAGCGGTCGTCGGTATGGTACGTGAACGACCGCTCACTACCGAAGGGTGAACTGCCTGCTGGACGACTGCTAAAAGGTGGGATGGTCGGTTCGTCCTGATCAGGCTCGCGTCCTGGGGGATTCTCGCGGAAGAAGCTCATCGTCGACCCTCGCTCCCGTTCCGTGCCGAACCGGCCACCTCCCCCGTCCCCCCCTGCAGACTCGGAGGGCCGCACGATTTGGTACTCGTGCGTCACCTCTTCGAGCCGTTCCCGTGCTGGTTGCTCGGCTGGTTCCCAATAATTCGTCATGCCACGATCGCAATCGAGATCATCCTCGCTCACGAGGTGACTCTGGTGCGGTGCGTACAAGAGCGGGTGACGGCACCAACCCTTCCGCCACAGCGGTGCAGGTTCAAAGTATTTACATGTTCCACACTTGCGTTCCACTGTCATCGCTGGCCCATCACTCCATCCGATTGGCCCTCCGTGGCCTGTTCGACCGTGGAGTATACCCGTCCGGTGAGATCAGGGATCGACTAACTCGCTTTCCACGGGATTTTGCTCTTCGGATGGACCGTGGGTCGTTGCTGTGAAACGTCCTAGCGCTGGTCGAGCGTGCGCGGGCTCGCCCGTTGGCATCGAGAGATCACCCTCACAGCGACCACCTTCCTCGATCACCAGCGTTCTCGTGGTGATGGTCCCTGAGACGAATCCGGTCTTGAGAATGTGTAGTTTACCGCGGCAGTCGATCGAGCCTCGCAAGGTCCCTGCGACAGTGATCCCCCCTGCCTCCACCGTTGCGTCGACTCGTGCGCCTTCAGCGATCTGGATCGATCCCTCGCACCGGAGTGTCCCACGCAATTCGCCCTCAATCCGGATGTCACGGCTTGAAGTCAAGGTTCCTTCGACCGTAGTGCAGCGATCAATCAGGGTCAGGCTCTCGACTGCACGTGTGACGCCTGGTACTGGCTCGTAGGTCATGGGCGCCCTCCCGTTGTCACCTCCCGTTCGTCCGTTTCTCCAGAGCCCATCTTCAGCTTGCCCGTCAGGCGTGCTCCTTCGTGCACAATAAGGGATGGAGCGATAACTTCACCAACGACTTCACTGCTGGGGTGGATCTCCAGCCGTCCGCGTGCTTCTATCCGTCCTCTGACAGAGCCATGGACAATCACGTTCTGGGCAGCGATCTCGGCATCGACAGTTGCCCCTTCGGCAATGGTGACATCATGAGCGGCTCGTACCGTTCCCTGCAGGTGACCATGAATCACCAGCGATCCTTCGGTCTGGATGGTTCCTTCCCAGCGCGCATTTGCAGCAAGCACGCTCATGCTCCGATCCACTGGACCAGGAACAGTTGGGCGAGTGATGGACTCCGGTGCTGGCCGAATTGGGGTGCGTGGCGCGGCCACCGCCGGCTCACTCACCGTAGCCGGCGGAAGCTCTTCATCAGGCGCAAGTTCTTCCAATGCGGACTGCTCAAGTTGCTGGCGCAACTGCGAAAGTTGCCGCTCCAACGGGTCGCGCGAGTCTCGACGGAACATGGCAACACTCCTTCCGATGGTCGAAGCCGAGTTCTGAGGAAAGCCGAGTCAAGGTCGTGTAGACTGGCGGCGTGCCGGTACGGGACTTCTGCGACTCGACTTCCCCGGCGACGCTCGCAGTATAGCAGGGATGTACGAACAGGATCAGGGGAGCGAAGGGCAATGGTCGCAGGTTATTCAACGGAGTACACTCAAAATATGGAGGACAGGACGGTTTGGCGTCAGCTCGCATGGTGGTTCGGCGGGATCGTCGTGGGATTCAAAACCTGGACGGTCCTCCTTATCTTCGTGTTTTCCGTCGACTGGTCAACGGCCTGGTACCTAATCCTCAATCATGTCGCATGGCTGATCGGGATCATACTTGTGGTCTGGGGACCGCTTTTCTTCTGGTACCGGTTGGTGCGTGTACGCTTGCGCCGTGAGCGGCTCGTTCGGTCCGAGTGGGAGATTTCAGAGACGATCCGACGTCGACGCTGAATAACCGTTGTGCACTCGGCATTGCAGGGTGGTGCGCCCGGCAGGACTCGAACCTGCAACCTTTTGCTCCGGAGGCAAACGCTCTATCCATTGAGCTACGGGCGCGCGTTCCGGTGGGGAACTATACCATAGCCGGTCCCTTTGGTGCAAGGCACTGCGCTTTCATCGGTTCCGTCCCTACCCGTCTTCGTTGCCGAGGGATCCAGTGCATCCGTGAATACATGCTGTGGCGCTTTGCCGAGCAGAGGCTTGCTCTTCCATCTCTGGATCGCGTTCGGTAAACCCATTTCACTCGTGCGAGCACATGTGGGGGGTTCTCTAAGGGAAGCCCCGGTGACTGGGACTCGAGACGCGGGTCCAAAAGACTCGGCCTCCTAGAAGGGAGCCAGGGGGAATGTGCTCCCGGGCTAGTCATCTTTTGCGCAACGAGCCAAGAACTGGAACCGGTTCAGTCAACCCGTGGTTGGGATCTTGTGCCCTCTATCACCGGGGTGTGCAGCCACACCTGGCCGTAGCTACGCCGAACTGGAAGAATGCGCTGTGTCACTCTTCTCCGGTGGCATGCTCGTTTGTTCCGTAAGAGATCATGCAAGAGACTGAGTCAGTCATCGGCTGTGTGCCAGCCGATCGTCGAGCCTGGAGATCGTGCGATGTGGTACCCCACATCTGAGGTGAAGCCCGCCACGCTGGCTTGCTGCATCTCGCTCGATAAAGGAAAAGGGTCCGACTGGCAGTGACCTTGACGGGCAGAGGGAGTCGTGGTATGCTGGCCATTTGCGAAGAGGTGACGCGCGCGCATGCTGCGGCGTGACACACAGGGGAATGATTCAGGGTGTGGGCCGAGCGGCTGCGAGCTGCTCGGGTTCTGGTTTTTCCCTGCGCAGCAGCGTTGGTTGCGGCGCGGGTGGTACGACCCCATTCCATAGCGTCGCCAGTTTTCACCCCGCATCGAACGGATCGTGACAATCCGAGACAGTGAAGGAGAGCGAAATGGCCGTGACGACAGGGGCGATCGTGACAGCATCGTCCGGAATTCGGCAAGTGCGGTCGAATCTGGGCGTTGGGCGGGTTTCCTTCTCACGGATTCCGACCGTTCTGGAGATGCCGAATCTCATCGAACTTCAGCTCAAGTCGTTCGAATGGTTCAAGACAGAGGGATTGCGGGAGCTCCTTGAGGAGATCTCACCGATCATCGACTACAACCAGAAGCTCGAGCTCCACTTTTTGCGTCACTGGTTTGAGAAGCCGCGGTACAGCCCAGACATTTGCCGCGAGCGTGACATGACCTATGCAGCGCCCCTGTATTTTCGAGTGCGCCTGGTGATCCGGGATACAGGGGAAGTCAAGGAGAGCGACATTTATATCGACGACTTCCCGATGATGACGGAGACGGGCACCTTCGTCATCAACGGAGCTGAGCGAGTCGTCGTCTCGCAGCTTGTGCGCTCTCCTGGTGCGTACTTTGAGCTGGAGACTGATCCAACGACTGGTCGCCAACTGTGCATGGCGAAACTCATTCCGACCCGAGGCGCGTGGCTCGAATTTGAGACCTCCAACCGCGACGTGCTCTCGGTGAAGATCGATCGGAAGCGCAAGATTCCGGTCACGGTGCTCCTGCGGGCAGTCGGCTACGGTCGGGACGAGCAACTTTACGAGCTCTTCGCCGATGTCGACACGGATCCCGATCACCGATACATCGCGGCGACGATCGAGCGTGATCGGACCAAGAGCCGCGAAGAGGCCCAGATGGAGATTTACAAGACACTCCGACCTGGGGATCCGCCGACGCGGGAGAACGCTGCGGCGCTGATCGAGCGGCTGTTCTTCAACCCACGGACCTACGATCTTGGGAAGGTGGGGCGGTACAAGTTGAACAAGCGGCTCGGTCTGTCAACGGCAGCCGATGTCCGCGTGCTCACCCCCGAAGATCTTGCGGCGGTCGTGCGCACAATGATCCTCGTCAACCGGGGTTTGGATCGTCCTGACGATATCGACCATCTTGGTAACCGCCGCGTGCGCACGGTGGGAGAGCTCATTCAGATCCATCTCCGCACTGGCTTGCAACGGCTGGAACGGGCTATCCGGGAGCGGATGACGATTGTCGATGTGGAAACAGTAACGCCCGCCAGTCTCATTAGTAGCACTCGGCCGTTGCGAGCAGCGATTCGGGAGTTCTTTGGGGGAAGCCAGCTCTCCCAGTTCATGGATCAGACGAATCCGCTCGCTGAGCTGACGCACAAGCGGCGTGTGTCGGCCCTTGGACCTGGCGGGCTCAACCGTGAACGTGCGGGCTTCGAGGTCCGTGACGTGCACGACTCACACTATGGGCGCATCTGCCCGATCGAGACACCAGAAGGTCCGAACATCGGGCTGATCACCTCGTTGGCGACGTACGCCAAGGTGAACGAGTACGGCTTCATCACGACGCCGTACCGGCGGGTGTATCGCTCGCTGGAGTTGCCGACTCAGGCGGACCTTTTGCTCGGCCAAATCATCCGGACCGATGTGGTCGATCCGGCTACTGGCGAGGTGTTGGCGGCGCGCGGGACGATGGTTGATGCCGAGCTTCGGGATCGCCTGGTCGCGGCGGGTGTCACACGCGTGGACGTCGTCCCCTTCGTGAGTGACGAAGTGGATTACCTGACGGCCGATCAGGAAGAGCACTACACGATTGCGCAAGCGAACACACCGCTCGACGAAGGGATGCGGTTCGTCGCGAGCCGGGTCGAGGCTCGGCGCGCTGGCAAGTTTGTTCTTGAGGTACCGGAGAAGATCGACTATATGGACGTGTCGCCGAAGCAGGTCGTTTCTGTCTCGGCGGCGCTGATTCCGTTCCTGGAGCATGACGATGCGAACCGCGCGCTGATGGGTGCGAACATGCAGCGGCAAGCGGTGCCGCTGCTCCGCCCGCGCGCTCCGATCGTTGGCACGGGTGTTGAGTACCAGGCGGCACGTGATTCGGGCCAAGTAGTTGTTGCCCAGAAGGGTGGCATCGTCAAGTCGGTGACCGCTCGCCGTATTGTGGTGCTCGAGGACGACGGGAATGAGCGGGTCTACGAGCTCCGCAAGTTCGTTCGCTCCAATCAGGACACGTGCATCAACCAGCGCCCGATCGTGCAAAAGGGCCAGCGTGTCGAAGCGGGCGATGTGATTGCTGATAGCTCGAGCACTGAGAACGGTGAGTTGGCGCTTGGGCAAAACGTCCTTGTGGCCTTCATGTCTTGGGAGGGTGGAAACTTCGAGGACGCGGTGCTCATTAGCGAGCGTCTCGTCCGCGAGGACGTGTACACCTCGATCCACATTGAAAAGTACGAATGCGAAGCCCGCGACACCAAGCTCGGACCTGAGGAGATAACGCGAGACATTCCGAATGTCGGCGAGGACAGTTTGCGCAATCTGGATGCCGACGGAATCATCCGGATCGGAGCGGAGGTCCGACCGAACGATATCCTTGTCGGCAAGGTCACCCCGCGGGGTGAGACGGAACTCTCGGCCGAGGAGCGTCTCTTGCGGGCCATCTTTGGTGAGCGGGCGCGCGATGTGAAAGACACCAGTCTCCGGGTGCCGCACGGTGTGCACGGCATCGTCATCGATGTGAAGCGGTTCCGGCGTGATGACGAGAATGGGGTGGAGCTCCCGGCCGGTGTCAACGAGATGGTGCGTGTCTTGATCGCCCAGAAGCGCAAGATTTCCGAGGGCGACAAGATGGCGGGTCGGCACGGGAACAAGGGGGTTGTCTCGCGAATCGTGCCGATCGAAGACATGCCCTACCTCCCGGACGGAACACCGGTCGACATCATCCTGAATCCGATCGGTGTGCCGTCGCGGATGAATCTCGGACAGATTCTCGAGACCCATCTCGGCTGGGCAGCGCATACCCTTGGTATTAAGGTGGCGAGCCCGGTTTTCGACGGAGCGAAAGAAGAAGAAATCCGCGAACTTTTGCGCAAAGCGGGTTTGCCGGAGGACGGGAAGGTCGAACTTTACGATGGTCGAACGGGCGAGAAATTCGATCGACCCGTGACCGTCGGCATCATCTATATGATGAAGCTTGTGCACCTTGTGGAAGACAAGATCCACGCTCGATCGACCGGACCATACTCGCTGGTCACCCAGCAGCCGCTGGGTGGGAAGGCTCAGTTCGGTGGTCAACGCTTCGGCGAGATGGAGGTGTGGGCGCTTGAGGCGTATGGAGCAGCCCACACGCTCCAAGAGATGCTGACCGTGAAGTCTGACGATGTCGTCGGACGGGTGAAGACGTACGAAGCGATTGTCAAAGGTGAGCCGATCGTGGAGGCTGGGGTACCGGAGTCCTTCAAAGTGCTGGTGAAGGAGCTCCGGAGCCTTGGTCTCTCGGTCGAGGTGCTCAATGAGGACGAGGAGCCGATCGAGTTCGGCGAGGATCATGGTCGCGAGCGAGAGATTCTCTCGCATCTCGACCGTATCAACCTCAGCGGTTTCGAACGCACGGAAGAGTGACGAGTAGAGGTGAGGACGTATGAGCACTGTTACACGGCAGCGGGACGCACGCAAGTCGGTCGACGTCAACAACTTCGAAGCGATTCGGATCGGGCTGGCGTCGCCGGAGGCGATCCGCAGCTGGTCGTATGGCGAGGTCACTAAGCCGGAGACGATCAATTACCGCACGCTGAAGCCCGAGCATGGTGGCCTCTTCTGCGAGCGGATCTTCGGGCCGACGAAGGACTTTGAGTGCTATTGTGGGAAGTACAAGCGGCAACGATATGCGGGCACCATCTGTGACAAGTGTGGTGTGGAAGTTACCCGGTCGAAGGTCCGCCGGGAACGAATGGGTCATATCGAACTGGCGTCCCCTGTTGCGCACATCTGGTATGTGAAGGGAACGCCGAGTCGGCTGGGGATCCTGCTCGATATCACACCACGGAATCTGGAGCGAGTCCTCTACTTCGCCTCTTACCTTGTCACACGGGTCGACGAGGCGAAGCGACAAGAGCTGATCGAAAACATCCGGCAGGAGCTGCAGGCCGAGCTCGAGGAGCTCGATCGGCAGCTGGAGGCGAGGCGTCGAGAACTGGAGGAAGCGCAAGGGGCGGAGCTGGCTGCGCTGCGAGAGCGCCGCAGCGCGCTGGAGCGTGAGGCGCTGGAGCGCGCCGCGAGCGCCCGCGAGCGGGTGCGGCGGCAAGCGGCTGAGGTGCGCGAGCAGCTCCAGCACCTGCTTGGTCAGGAGGCCGAAGCAGATATTACCTTCGCCGGTCGACTGATCGTTGGCGCTGGAGAAAGGATCACTGAAGCACATCTCTCCGCGCTGGACGAGGCCGAGCAGGAAGCGGTTGAGGAGGCCGAACGCACCGGGCGCAGCACAGTGACCGGCGAGCAAGCGCTCGTCGAGGCTGAGCAGGATCTTCTGGTTGCCCGGCTAACCGAGCAACTCGCAACCTTCCAGAACGAAATCGAGCGGCAGAAGGCGGATCTACGCGCGGAAGCTGACGAACTGATCCGGCAAGTGCAGGAGATCCATGAGTTGCAGGTACTCACCGAGCAGCAGTACCGGGAGCTCACGGATATCGCCCCAGGGGTTTTCGAGGCCAAGATGGGGGCGGAAGCGGTCTACGAGGTCGTCTCGCGTATGGATCTCGACCAGCTCTCCGCGCAGCTACGAGCCGAAATGGCGCAGGCGACGGGGCAGCGACAGAAGCGGATCGCCAAGCGGTTGCGCCTCGTTGAGGCACTCCGGAAGAGCGGGAATCGGCCGGAATGGATGCTCTTGACCGTGCTCCCGGTCATCCCGCCAGATCTCCGTCCGATGGTGCAGCTTGACGGAGGTCGATTCGCAACGTCGGACCTCAACGATCTCTATCGGCGGGTCATTAACCGGAACAACCGGCTCAAGCGGCTGATCGAGTTGGGAGCGCCGGACATCATCATTCGAAACGAGAAGCGCATGCTGCAGGAGGCGGTCGACGCGCTCATTGATAATGGCCGCCGTGGGCGTGTCGTGTCCGGGACGAGCAAGCACAAGCTCAAGAGTCTCTCGGACATGCTGAAGGGGAAGCAGGGGCGCTTCCGCCAGAACCTCCTGGGCAAGCGAGTAGACTACTCGGGCCGCTCGGTGATTGTGGTAGGCCCAGACCTGAAGTTGCACCAGTGCGGTTTGCCGAAGCGGATGGCGCTCGAGCTTTTCAAGCCGTTTGTGATGCAGCGGCTGGTGGTGCACGGGCATGCGCACAATATTAAGGCAGCCAAGCGACTCGTGGAGCGGATGGATCCGCGTGTCTGGGATGTCCTTGAGGAGGTCACCCAGAACTACCTTGTCCTACTCAACCGAGCGCCAACACTGCACCGTCTGGGTATCCAGGCGTTTGAAGTGAAGCTGATCGAAGGGTCGGCGATCCAGCTGCATCCTCTGGTCTGTGCGGCGTTCAATGCCGACTTTGACGGAGACCAGATGGCGGTGCATGTGCCGCTCTCGGCCGCAGCGCAGCGTGAGGCGCGGGAGCGCATGCTCTCCACGCGGAACCTCCTTGACCCCTCGGACGGGGAGCCAGTGATCGCACCCACTCTGGACATCGTTCTCGGGTGCTACGTGATGACGCTCCCGAATCCGGAAGCAAAGGGGGCGGGCAAAGTTTTCGCGAACCGAGACGAGGTTGTGCTGGCCTATCAGAGTGGTGCGGTTGATCTCCAGGCGCCGATCCGCTTGCGAATGGAAGTGGATGGAAGCGGCCCGCAGCTCGTCGAGACGACCGTTGGACGAGTGCTCTTCAACGAGATTCTGCCCAAGGAACTCGGCTTCTGGAACGAGCTGATGGACCGCAAAGCGTTGCGGCGGCTTATTGCCGAGTGCTACCAGAGACTCGGTCCGGACGAGACAGCACGACTAGCTGACCGCATCAAGGATCTCGGCTTCCACTATGCCACGAAGAGCGGAATCACGATCGGCGTGACCGATGTGCACATTCCGCCTGAGAAGGCGGAAATCATCGCGCGCGCTGATCAGCGGGTGGCTGAGGTCGAGCGGCAGTACCGACGCGGCCTCATCACCGACGCTGAGCGCCACCGAGAGGTGGTGGCAATCTGGAACGAGGCGCGCGACGAGCTAGCCCAAGTGGTGGAGCGGAGCCTGGGCGAGCAGAACAGCCTCTACATGATGAGTAAGTCGGGTGCCAAGGGGAACATCAACCAGATCAACCAGATGGCCGGTATGCGAGGCTTGATGCTCGACCCAAAGGGGCAGATCATCGAGCTTCCGATCCGCTCCAACTTCCGCGAAGGCCTCTCGGTCCTGGAGTACTTCATCTCGACGCACGGTGCTCGCAAAGGTCTAGCAGACACTGCGCTGCGAACGGCGGACTCCGGGTACCTCACGCGGCGTCTCGTCGACGTGGCGCAGGACGTCATAGTGACGATCGACGACTGCGGCACCGAGGACGGAATGTGGGTACGGCTGGAGGACGTGCCTGATCGCGAGACGTACGCCGACCGCATCCTCGGGCGCGTCGCGGCACGCGACTTGATTGATCCAGCGACCGGGGAGCTCTTGGTGCGGCGCAACGAGGAGCTGACCGAGCCTATTGTGGCGCAGATCGTTGCCTCGCTCGAGCGGCCGGATCCGGCACAGCGGATCACTGCAGTGATGATCCGCACGCCGCTGTACTGCACAGCCGATTATGGGGTGTGCCGGCTGTGCTACGGCCGGAATCTGGCGACGCGGCAGATCGTCGAACTCGGTGAAGCAGTTGGCATCATCGCCGCGCAGAGCATCGGTGAGCCGGGAACCCAGTTGACGATGCGCACCTTCCACACTGGTGGGGTAGCCGGTGAGGACATTACGACCGGTCTGCCGCGCGTCGAGGAGTTGTTTGAGGCCCGAGAACCGAAGGGGAAGGCGATCCTGGCGAAGATCGACGGCGTGGTGCAGATCGTTGAGGACGAATACGGGCGGAAGGTCGTGGTGCACGATGACCGGCTCGAAACCGAGACACACCGGGTGCCGGAGGGGTACGTGCTTCTCGTGGGTACGGGGGAGTCGGTCGCCGCAGGACAGGTACTCGCTCAGCCTGCAGAAGGACAAGAGGGAGAGCCGATCGTTGCCACGCTGGACGGCGAAGTGTTCGTGGACGGGAACGAAGTCGTTATCCGGCGCGAAGAGCAGCGACGCGAGGAGTACCAGATCCCGGCGGCAGCACACCTGCTTGTCAGCGACGGTGACCGCGTCACTGCTGGCCAGCCTTTGACCGATGGAAATGCCAGCCCGGAGGAGCTTCTCTCGACACTCGGCCGGGATGTGGTGCAGCGGTACATCCTGGACGAAGTACAAAAGGTTTACAAGTCACAGGGTGTGGTTACCAACGACCGGCACATCGAGATCATTATCCGACAAATGTTGCGTAAGGTCGCGGTGACCGATCCGGGAGATACAGATCTCTTGGTCGGGGAGATGCTCGACCGGACGCAACTGCTGCGGATCAACGAAGAGGTCATCGCGCAGGGTGGTGTACCGGCAACTGCCCAGCAAGTTTTGCTGGGGATTACCAAGGCCTCGCTTGCGACGGAGAGCTGGCTCTCGGCGGCTTCCTTCCAGGAGACGACGCGAGTCCTGACCGAGGCGGCAATCCAAGGCAAGGTCGACTACCTGCGCGGTCTCAAGGAGAATGTCATCATTGGCAAGTTGATTCCCGCCGGTTCTGGGTTCTGGGAGCGGAAGCGCCGACGCGAGGCAGCGCTGAGTGCGCTTGACGAGGTGACGCTCGCGGGCTTGGCCGCGGTGGGGCTTGGCCCTGGTGGAGAGCCGCTGCCGGGGCCCGCGCAGAGTGCAGAGGCCGGTGGGCAACAAGGGAATCCGGACGAGGCTGCGGATTCCAAAGCCAGCGCGTGAGCAACCGAGTGGTGCAGCTGGTGGTAGGGCAGCGCCTCTCGGCAGCCGGCAAGTTGCTTGACGGTTCGGGAATAGTGCTGTAGACTTTACCCTCGTGACCCGGGTTCGGGTCACGAGGGTATGTTATTGTTCAGAGTAGAGGGAGCGCTGGGGAACCAGCGCTGGGCGGAGAGAGAGGCCCGACGTGCCGACGATCAATCAGCTGGTGCGCAAAGGCCGGGAGAAGCGGACCAAAAAGTCCAAGGCACCTGCGCTCCAATTCATCTATAGCCGTGTCGGTCGAAACGCGGGCAAGTTGCGCCAAGTGCCAAAGGGGAATCCGCAGAAGCGCGGTGTCTGCATCGCGGTGCGGACAATGACGCCAAAGAAGCCGAACTCGGCACTGCGCAAGATTGCTCGTGTCCGGCTGACGAACGGTATTGAGGTGACGGCGTATATTCCGGGTGAGGGGCACAATCTGCAAGAGCACTCGGTCGTTCTCGTCCGCGGGGGCCGCGTGAAGGACTTGCCGGGTGTTCGGTACCATATCGTACGGGGCGCACTCGATGCCAAGGGGGTCGAGAACCGGCGGCAGGGGCGCTCCAAGTACGGGACGAAGAAGCCCAAGCAGTAGGCCCGGCGAACGCTGGCCTGTGCGAAGCTGAGCGATTGTCGGCAGACGAAGCGCGGCATCGGGAGAAGGCTCCAGGGTTGCCGGCTTCGTCTGTATCATGCCGAACGAGGAACAGTCATAGGGAGGCAGCGAGCGATGCCAAGGCGACCGAAGTACGAGCGGCGGACTATTCCACCTGATCCGAAGTACGGGAGTGAGCTCTTGCAGCGCTTCATCAACAAGGTCATGAAGCGTGGCAAGAAATCACTCGCGGAACGGATTGTCTATTCTGCGTTGGACATTGTGGCCCAGCGCACGGGGCAACACCCGCTTGAGGTTTTCCAGCGGGCGATTCACAACGCTTCTCCGCTGCTCGAGGTGAAGCCGCGACGCGTCGGGGGCGCCACGTACCAGGTGCCAGTGCAAGTTGAACCGCATCGCCGGGTCTCGCTCGCCATGCGCTGGCTCATCCAGTCGGCGCGAAACCGCAGTGGCTACAACTTCATCGAAAAGTTGGCGGCGGAGATCATTGACGCTGCCAACAATACGGGAGCTACCATCAAGAAACGGGACGACACACACCGGATGGCGGAGGCGAACCGTGCCTTCGCGCATTACCGGTGGTGAAAAAGATCAATCACCGAGACAGGGGTCAGGACGGATGAGTACGGTACAGCCACAAATGACTGAAGCCAGGCGTGTGCTCTTACAACGCACACGGAACATCGGCATCATCGCGCATATCGACGCTGGGAAGACGACAACGACGGAACGCATCCTGTTCTACACCGGGAAGGTCCATCGTCCCGGCGAGGTTCACGAGGGTACGGCGACGATGGACTGGATGATCCAGGAGCGGGAGCGGGGTATCACGATCACGGCCGCCGCGACGACCTGCTTCTGGCGTGACCATCGCATTAACATCATTGACACGCCTGGTCACGTGGACTTCACGGTCGAGGTAGAGCGCTCGCTCCGAGTGCTCGACGGGGGGGTCGTCGTGTTTGACGGTGTCCACGGCGTGGAACCCCAGTCGGAGACGGTATGGCGGCAGGCCGACAAGTACCATGTGCCCCGCATCTGCTTTATCAACAAGCTGGACCGGGTCGGCGCGAACTATGTGCGCTCGATCGAAATGATCCGTGAGCGGTTGCGGGCTAACCCGGTCGCAATCCAGTGGCCAATCGGGCTGGAGTCGGAATTCCGCGGCATCATCGATCTCATCGAGTTCCGCGCCAAGATCTACCATGACGACCTCGGTCAGCACATTGAGGACACCGAGGTGCCGGCAGAGTACGTCGAGGTTGCGCGCGAATGGCGACACAAGTTGATCGAGCAGATCGTCGAAACAGACGAGGAACTTATGCTGCGCTACCTCGAAGGGGAGGAGCCGACTCCAGAGGAGCTCCGGCGTGCGCTGCGTGCAGCGACGATCCGTGGGCAGCTTGTCCCAGTGCTCTGCGGATCAGCACTGAAGAACAAGGGAGTTCAGCTGCTCCTGGATGCAATTGTCGATTACCTGCCTTCGCCGCTCGATATCCCACCCGTGAAGGGAACGCACCCTGTAACCGGGGAGGAAATCACGCGCGAGGCAGACGATGAAGCACCATTCGCCGCGCTAGCGTTCAAGATTCAGTCCGATCCACATGTTGGACGCTTGACCTACGTCCGGGTGTACTCAGGGCGACTCCACAGCAGTTCGTACGTCTACAACTCGACCAAGGGGGAGCGAGAACGGATTTCGCGCCTCCTTCGAATGCACGCCAACCACCGTGAGGAGGTCGAGTGGATCGGCGCCGGTGACATCTGTGCAGTCATCGGGCTGAAGAAGACATTCACTGGTGATACCCTTTGCGATCCTGAGCATCCCATCCTCTTGGAGCCGATCCAGTTCCCGGAGCCAGTCATCTCTGTTGCGGTCGAACCCAAGACGCGGGCGGACCAAGACAAGCTGGCACTGGCGTTGCAGCGGCTTGCCGAGGAGGATCCGACGTTCCAAGTACGGATCGATCCGGAGAGCGGGCAGACGATCATCTCCGGAATGGGCGAGCTGCATCTTGAGGTTATCGTTGACCGCATGCAGCGAGAGTTCAAGGTCGCTGCGAACATCGGTCGGCCGCAGGTTGCGTACAAAGAGACCATCACGCGGCCGGTGCGTGTGGAGGGGCGGTTCGTTCGGCAGACTGGTGGGCGCGGCCAGTACGGACACGTGTGGTTGGAGCTCGAACCGCTTCCGCGTGGAAGTGGCTTCGTCTTCGAGGATCGGATTGTCGGCGGTGTCATCCCGAAGGAGTTCATTCCTGCGGTCGAGGCGGGTATCCGTGAGGCGATGCAGAGCGGTGGCGTCGCTGGCTACCCGGTGATCGACATCAAGGCGGTCCTCGTGGATGGTTCGTACCACGAGGTGGACTCTTCGGAGATGGCGTTCAAGATCGCCGCGTCGATGGCTCTTAAGGAGGGTGTGCGACGCGGTCAGCCGGTCATTCTCGAACCGATCATGCGTGTTGAGGTCGTGACACCGGAAGAGTTTACCGGTGACGTGATCGGTGACCTCAATGCACGTCGCGGACGCATTGAGGGAATGGAGATGCGTGCCGGGGCACAGGTGATCCGTGCTATGGTGCCGCTGGCCACGATGTTCGGGTATGCGACCGACCTGCGCTCCATGACGCAAGGTCGGGGCACGTACACGATGGAGTTTGACCATTATGCGCCGGTGCCAGAAAGCCTGGCGCAGGAGCTCTTGGCAAAGGCCGGCAAGGCAAGCTGAGGTAACGCGTGCGTGAACGATTGTCGGACGGAAGCAAGATGGAGGAAGGGGCTAGACGATGAGCAAGCCGCGGTTTGAGCGGACGAAGCCGCACGTGAACGTAGGGACGATTGGGCACGTTGATCATGGGAAGACGACGTTAACGGCGGCGATTACGAAGGTGTTGAGCTTTAAGGGGTTTGCGAACTTCAAGCCGTATGAGCAGATTGACAAGGCGCCGGAGGAGCGGGCGCGGGGGATTACGATTGCGATTAGCCACGTGGAGTATGAGACGGAGAAGCGGCACTACGCGCATGTCGATTGTCCGGGGCATGCGGACTACATCAAGAACATGATCACGGGTGCGGCGCAGATGGATGGGGCGATCTTGGTGGTGAGTGCGCCGGATGGGCCGATGCCGCAGACGCGGGAGCACATTTTGCTGGCGCGGCAGGTGGAGGTCCCGGCGATTGTGGTGTTTTTGAACAAAGTGGACATGATGGATGATCCGGAGTTGTTGGAGCTGGTGGAGCTGGAGGTGCGGGAGCTGTTGAGCCAGTATGGGTATCCGGGGGACAGTGTGCCGGTGGTGCGGGGGTCGGCGCTGTTGGCGTTAGAGTCGAAGTCGACGGATCCGGAGGCGCCGGAGTATGCGCCGATTTGGGAGCTGTTGCGGGTGGTGGATGAGTACATACCGACGCCGGTGCGGGCGGTGGACAAGCCGTTCCTGATGCCGATTGAGGATGTGTTTGGGATCAAAGGGCGAGGGACGGTGGTGACGGGGCGCGTGGAGCGGGGGCGGCTGCGGCCTGGGGAGACGGTAGACATTGTGGGGTTGGGGCCGACGCGGCAGACGGTGGTGACGTCGATTGAGATGTTCCAGAAGGTGTTGGATGAGGCGGTGGCGGGGGACAACATTGGGTGTTTGTTGCGGGGGATAGAGCGGGACGAGGTAGAGCGGGGGATGGTGCTGGCGGCGCCGGGGTCGATTACGCCGCATACGGAGTTTGAGGCGGAGGTGTATGTGTTGTCGAAGGAGGAGGGGGGGCGGCATACGCCGTTCTTTGCGGGGTATCGGCCGCAGTTTTACATTCGGACGACGGATGTGACGGGGGAAGTGGCGGGGTTGCCGGAGGGGGTAGAGATGGTGATGCCGGGGGACAACGTGCGGCTACGGGTGGTGCTGGACAAGCCGGTGGCGCTGGAGGAAGGGTCGCGCTTTGCGATCCGTGAGGGCGGCCGGACCGTCGGCGCCGGCGTCGTCACCAAGATCATCAAGTGAGGGGTGATCGCTTATGTCTCGTCGGCCGACGCAACGAATCCGCATACGCCTGAAGTCGCACGACCACCGGATTCTCGACCAATCGGCCCGGCAGATTGTCGAGACAGCCGAAAGCACGGGGGCGAAAGTTGCTGGGCCGATCCCGCTGCCGACGCGGATCGAGCGGTTCACGGTCATTCGCTCGCCATTCATCGACAAGGACTCGCAGGAGCACTTTGAGATCCGCACGCACAAGCGGCTGATTGACGTGCTGGAACCGAGTCCGTCTACGATCCGCGCGCTGATGCGGCTGACGTTGCCAGCGGGAGTAGACATCGAAATCAAGCTGTGAACGCAGGAGACTGCGTTCCTGGTCATGCTCATCGTGTGGCGTGGACACGCATAAGTGTCTGAAGCCACCAGAGAAGCGAGGAGAGCCGATGATCGAGGGACTCTTGGGCCGAAAACTCGGCATGACACAGATCTTCGATGAGGCGGGGCGGGCTGTTCCTGTCACCGTGCTTGAGGTCGGCCCGTGCGTCGTGACTCAAGTGAAGACGAAAGAGCGGGATGGCTATGAGGCCGTCCAGCTCGGTTTCGGACACCGCAAGCGGCAGAATAAGCCCATGCAGGGGCATCTGCGCGCCTCTGGAGCATCACCCCGCTATCTGAAGGAAGTTCGCGTCGATGATCCTGGGCAGTTTCAGGTTGGCCAAGTGGTCGACTGCAGCATCTTCCAACCTGGGCAACTGGTGGACGTCATTGGGTGGCGAAAGGGGCGCGGCTTCCAGGGCGGGGTGAAGCGGCATGGTTTCGCCGGGGGCCCAAAGACGCACGGACAGTCTGACCGCCATCGGGCGCCTGGCTCGATCGGTCCGACCACTGATCCTGGGCGTGTGCACAAAGGCAAGCGCATGGCTGGCCGGATGGGTCCGGTGCGTGTGACTGTGCAGAATCTGAAGGTGATGCAGGTCGACCCGCAGCGCAACCTCGTGCTCGTCCGGGGCGCCGTGCCAGGTCATCCGAACGGCCTTGTCATCGTTCGCCATGCCGTGAAGCAGCGGCGAGCCAAGGCAACGGCGTGATGGAGGGAGAGGGAAGAATGTTGGTTCCGGTTTACGATCTTGAAGGGCGAGCGGTCGACCAGATCGAGTTGGCTGACTCGGTCTTCAACATCACGCCGAATATTCCGGTGATGCACCAGGCCCTGGTACGGCAGTTGGCCAATGCGCGCGCGGGAACCCACGACACTAAGACGCGCGGCGAGGTGCGGGGTGGTGGGCGAAAGCCATGGCGACAGAAGGGAACCGGACGCGCACGACAGGGGAGTATCCGAGCGCCGCATTGGAAGGGCGGTGGCGTCGTCTGGGGACCGCATCCGCGTTCGTATCGCCAGAAGATGCCCAAGAAGATGCGGCGACTTGCGATCCGGTCATTACTGTCGGTGAAGCAGCGTGAGAATCAGCTGGTCGTGGTGCGCGGGTTGAATGAGATTGAACCGAAGACGAAGGTGATGAAGGGCGTGTTACAGCGGCTGCCGCTGGCCAACGCGCGGTCGACGTTGATCGTGGTCGATCAACGTCGGGAGAACGTGCGACGGGCAGCCGGGAATCTTGAGGACGTGAAAGTGCTCGTTGCACACAACATGAACATTCGGGATGGATTGAAGTACGAGCGGATGATCTTAACTCCCGAAGCGATCGATGTAATCCATCGCTTGTGGGCGCAGGAGGGGGTGTGAGAGTATGGAACTCACGTATCAGGAAATCATCCGGCGCCCGCTAATAACCGAAAAGAATACGCGGCTTATGCAGATGAACCAGTACATGTTCGAGGTTCATCCTGAGGCAAATAAGGTTCAGATCAAGGAAGCAATCGAGCGGACATTCAACGTGAAGGTGAAGAAGGTGAACACGATGAATGTCCGCGGGAAGGTTCGCCGACGCGTGCGGAAGCGCGGTGGCGTGCCTATCGTGGGGCGAGAGCGCTCATGGAAGAAGGCGATTGTCACGCTCGAGCCCGGGTACACTATCGATCTTTTCAGCCAGCTGTGACACGGCGGAGATGAGGTGCGGCGATGCCGATCAAGGTTTACAAACCAACGACGCCCGGGCGTCGCAATATGTCGGTGCTCACCTATGAGGAGATCACGAAGGAAGAGCCCGAGAAGTCGCTCATAGAGCCGCTCAAGAAACACGCCGGGCGGAACAATCGCGGGGTCATCACGACCCGACATCGTGGGGGTGGGAACAAGCGGTTCTACCGCATTATCGACTTTCGGCGGGACAAATGGGGAATCCCCGCGAAGGTGGCGGCGATCGAGTACGACCCCAACCGGACGGCGTTTATTGCCCTCCTGCACTACGCCGATGGGGAAAAGCGCTATATCTTGGCGCCGTTGGGCCTGAAAGTGGGCGATGTGGTGCAGTCGGGGCCGGGCTCGCCGATCCGGGTGGGGAACGCGCTCCCGTTGCGAGAGATTCCGCTGGGTACTCAAGTCCATAATGTGGAACTGTACCCGGGGCGCGGCGGACAACTGGTGCGCGCTGCCGGTGCGGTGGCGCAGGTGATCGCCAAGGTGGACAACTATGTCCACTTGCGTCTCCCATCCGGTGAGATCCGGATGGTGCATGCTGACTGCATGGCGACGATCGGGCAGGTTGGGAACCTGGATCACCAGAACGTGAGCATCGGCAAGGCGGGACGCAAGCGGCATATGGGTTGGCGTCCCGCAGTGCGTGGTTCGGCAATGACGCCGCGTGACCACCCGCACGGTGGGGGTGAGGGGAAGGCTCCACGGGGCATGCCACCGAAGACGCCGTGGGGTAAGCCGGCGCTCGGTAAGCGCACGCGCCGGAACAAGAAGTCCGATCGCTTCATCATCCGGCGGCGCTACGAGGCCTAGCCGGTAGGAGGTGCGTGAATGGGACGATCGTCAAAAAAGGGTCCGTACATCGATCCGAAACTGAAGAAGAAGATTGACGAACTGAACCGGACGGGGGAACGCCGGGTCATCCGAACATGGGCTCGCGATTGCACCATTTTCCCCGAGATGGTCGGTCATACCATTGCGGTTCACGACGGTCGGCGGCATGTGCCGATCTACATCACCGAGCAGATGGTCGGTCATCGACTCGGTGAGTTTGCACCGACCCGGACCTATCGCGGGCATGGCAAGGATGCTGAGCGGACGACCCGGCGACGCTGACGGAGGGAGCGAGCGATGGAAGTCCGAGCGAAGGTGCGAGAGGTCCGGGTCTCGCCGAAAAAAGCGCGGATGGTCATCGATGTGATCCGCGGTAAGCCGCTCCAAGAGGCGCTGGCCATCTTGCAGGTGCTGCCGCAGAAAACTGCACCGATTGCCCTGAAATTGCTTCGATCTGCGGCGGCGAACGCAGAGCATAACTATGATCTGGATCCGGAGCGGCTCTACGTGAAGCGGATCTACGTCGACGAGGGGCCGCGCTACAAGCGCTGGCAGCCCCACGCGCGCGGTCGGGTCGGGCGCAAGTGGCGCCGCACCTCGCACATCACGGTCATTCTCGACGAGTTGCCGGAGAAGGGAGCGCCGCGTGGGTAGGAAAGTTAATCCGATCGGCTTTCGGTTGGGGATCGTTCACGACTGGGAATCGAAGTGGTTTGCCGAGAAAGATCGGCAGTACCGGGAGCAGTTGCACGAGGATTTGGACATTCGTGAACTGATTCACCGGGAGCTGCCGCGAGCTGGGATCTCGCGTATCGAGATCCAACGCGCGGTGAACCGGGTCGATGTTACGATCCACACCGCGAAGCCTGGCGTGGTGATTGGCAAGCAAGGCGCCAATGTCGAGCGACTGCGCCAGCTCCTGGAGGCGCGCATCGGAAAGAAGGTGCACTTGAACATCCAGGAGATCCGCAAACCGGAGCTCGACGCTCGCCTTGTCGCTGAAAGTATTGCGGAGCAGATCACGCGGCGCGTCTCTTATCGCCGAGCGATGAAGCATGCGGCAGCAGCTGCAATGCGAGCGGGGGCAAAGGGCGTCAAGATCCGAGTCAAAGGACGCCTGGGTGGCGCTGAAATGAAGCGCATGGTATGGGAGATGGTAGGGCGCGTGCCACTCAACACGATTCGCGCCAATATCGACTATGCGGTGGTGCATGCGCCCACGATCTACGGGCAGATCGGCGTGAAGGTGTGGATCTACCACGGAGATGTCCTGCCCGAGGCGCAGCCGAAGGTCGCGCCTGCTACCGTCTCAGCTGAGTAAGACGAGGGGCACAGAGATGTTGATGCCACGACGTGTGCAGCATCGCAAGCAGCACCGCTACCGAACGAAAGGGATCGCCTGGCGAGGCAACACGCTCGCCTTTGGCGAATATGGGATCCAGGCACTTGAGCCGGCCTGGGTGACCGCGCAGCAGATTGAGGCAGCACGTCGAGCGATTACAAACGCGGTCCGGCGTGGTGGAAAGGTGTGGATCCGGATCTTCCCTGACAAGCCGGTCACCAAGAAGCCGGCTGAAACGCGCATGGGAAGCGGCAAGGGGAATCCGGAATATTGGATGGACGTGGTGAAGCCGGGCCGGATTCTCTTCGAACTGGCCGGCGTACGCGAGGAGCTCGCTGTGGAGGCGCTCACTCGTGCCATCCACAAGCTGCCGTGTCGTTGCCGCATTGTGAAGCGCGAGCGTCCAGGCGAGATGGCCGAGGAGGAAGCGGAATGAAGCCCGCTGAACTGCGAGCGATGACAGATGACCAGTTGCGGCAGAAGCTGGAGGAGCTCCGGAATGAGGTCCGCGATCTCCGCTTCGCTGCCGCACTGGGGCAGCTCAAGGATACCTCGGCGATCCGGAAGGCGCGGAAGGATATCGCACGGATCTTGACGATCCTCACTGAGCGAGAGCGAGCACGTTTGGCCGAACAGGGCCTGCTTCCCCCGCCGAAGCTCACGCGGCGGGAACGGAAGCGCCGGAAGCAGCTCGAGCTGCAACAGCGAAAGGGGTGATGACGGGTGGAGGAGCGCGGTAGGGAATCACAGGGGCAAGTATCGATCCAGAAGCCGAAACGACGGCTTACGAAGGTTGGGCGCGTCGTTTCGGATAAAATGGATAAGACCGTGGTGGTGGCGGTTGACTATTGGCGGCGCCACCCACTGTACAAGAAGACGATTCGCCGCACGAGCAAGTTTTACGCGCACGACGAGCATAACCTTTGCCGGATCGGGGATCTGGTGCTCATCGAAGAAACCCGGCCGCTGAGCAAAATGAAGCGCTGGATCGTGCGCAAGATTCTCGAGCGCGCGACGCCAGAGGTACAGGCGGAGCTAATCGAGGAACGCGAAGCACGCGAACGAGAGGGTGAGGTCGAGCAATGATCCAACCGCTCTCGAAACTGGTTGTAGCGGACAATACAGGCGCGAAGGAAATCATGTGTATTCGCGTCCTCGGGGGCTCCAAGCGTCGCTACGGGTCGGTAGGGGATTTGATTGTCGCCTCGGTCAAGAAGGCCGAGCCGAACGCGTCGGTGAAGAAGGGCGATGTCGTCTATGCGGTCATCGTCCGCACGAAAAAGGAGTACCGGCGCAAGGATGGGTCGTACATCAAGTTTGATGATAACGCGGCCGTCCTTGTAACTCCCCAGGGCCAGCCACGAGGCACCCGTATCTTCGGCCCAGTAGCACGGGAGCTCCGGGACAAGCAGTACATGCGCATCATCTCGCTAGCCCCGGAAGTATTGTGAGGGGTGCCGGACATGGCGGAGAAGATCGTCACAGGCGACGAGGTTATCGTCATTCGCGGCAAAGACAAGGGGGCGCGTGGGCGCGTCCGTCAAAACTTGCCGCGCGAAGATCGCGTGATCGTCGAAGGTGTCAACATTGTAAAACGCCACCAACGTGCGATTCCGGGCGTGCGGCAAGCGGGCATCATCGAAATGGAAGCTCCAATTCACGTCTCGAAGGTCATGCTTATTTGCCCGCACTGTGGTAAACCGACGCGGGTGGGGTTCCGCTTTACAGAGAGCGGTGAAAAGGTTCGTTATTGCAAGAAGTGCCAGCAGACGATCGAGAAGCCGACGGCGCATCGGCGAGCGAAGTGAGGCGAGTGAACAATGGCGACCGAAGTACACGAACGCGTGGAACCGCGCTTGAAGCGGTTGTACCGCGAAGAAGTCGTACCCAAACTGATGGAAGAGTTTGGGTATCCGCACCGTTTTGCGGTGCCGCGACTGGAAAAAATTGTCTTGAACATTGGCCTGGGTGAAGCGGTTTCGAATCCCAAGGCCATTGATCACGCGATGAACGATCTTGCGGCGATTAGTGGTCAAAGGCCGGTCGTGACACGAGCACGGAAGTCGATCGCGGCATTCCGCTTGCGCAAGGGGATGCCGATCGGCGTTATGGTGACGCTACGCGGCAATCGCATGTGGGATTTCCTGGACCGTCTGATCTCGATTGCCTTGCCTCGCATCCGTGACTTCCGTGGCGTGTCGACGAAATCGTTTGACGGCCGTGGAAACTACACGATTGGATTGCGCGAGCAACTCGTGTTCCCTGAGGTTGATTACGATAAGATCGATAAAGTGCGTGGCCTTGAGGTGACGATTGTGACGACGGCCCGCACGGACGTCGAGGCCCGGCGGCTTCTTGAGCTGCTGGGTATGCCGTTCCGAGACTAACGGGGAGCGAAGAAGAGCGATGGCGCGAAAGGCGAAGATTGTCGCATCACTCAAGCCGCCGAAATACGCAGTACGGCACCGGAACCGCTGCAAACTGTGTGGTCGGCCGCGTGCCTATATGAGGAAGTTTGGGCTGTGTCGAATCTGCTTCCGGCAGTTGGCTTCAATGGGGAAGCTGCCGGGAGTGAAGAAGGCGAGCTGGTGAGTGGTGCGGCGCTTGGAGAGCGGGGCGTGAGGGCAATGACGATCACCGATCCGATCGGAGACATGCTGACGCGTATCCGGAATGCCGGGATGGGACGCAAAGCAGAAGCGACCATGCCGGCATCGAAGATGCTGGTGGAAATCGCGCGAATTCTCAAAGAAGAGGGGTACATCGCTGACTATACTGTCGAACCGGCTGAGCCACGGCCGATCCTGCGGATCCGTTTGAAGTACACCCCTGATAAACGGCATGCGATCCGGGAGATCAAACGCGTCTCGAAGCCCGGACTGCGGATTTATGTGGGGAAGGACGAGATTCCGCGGGTGAAAGGGGGCCTTGGCATCGCCATCCTGACAACCTCGCAGGGGGTGATGACCGACGCCGAGGCGCGTCGTCGTGGCATCGGCGGTGAGGTCATCTGTACCGTGTTCTAAGTGCAGGAGGCCGCAGATGTCGCGTATCGGCAAGCGCCCAATTCCCATTCCGGCTGGGGTGGACGTCCAGATTGCGGACGGACTCGTCCGTGTCCGTGGCCCCAAGGGGCAGCTGGAACTGAAAGTTCACCCGAAGATGATCGTCCAGCGAGTGGATGGGGTGATTCAGGTCCAGCGCCCTTCCGACGAGCGTTTCTTCAAGCAGCTGCATGGACTGTACCGAACCCTGATTGCGAATATGGTCCAAGGAGTTACTGAGGGATTCCGCAAGGATCTCGAGATTCATGGGGTTGGGTACCGTGCAGCGCTGGAAGGCAAGACGCTCGTCCTCAACGTTGGGTATTCGCACCCGGTGCGAATTGATCCTCCCCCTGGTATTAGCTTCATCGTTGAATCGCCGACTCGCATCAGCGTTGTCGGGATTGACAAGCAGCTGGTAGGTGAGGTTGCTGCACAGATCCGGCGTGTTCGCCCACCGGAACCGTACCAGGGGAAGGGAATTCGGTACGCGGGTGAGGTGATCCGCCGTAAGGCCGGTAAGACGGGTAAGACAAAGGGCAAGAAGTAACGAACCTCAGAGCAGGCTACCGCTCGGAAACGTCTGCCGACGAGGATCGAGCGGTCATGGAATCGATGGAGGGAGCGAATGCGGTTCCAGTTCAAGCGGCAACTATCGCCGCGGAAGCGCCGGCATCTGCGGGTGCGAGCAAAGGTCTTCGGCACTCCAGAGCGGCCGCGTCTCAATGTGTTCCGAAGCAACAAACACATTTATGCTCAGATTATCGACGATACGCGTGGTCATACCCTGGTCGCTGCCTCAACGCTGGAGCGGGAGGTGCGGGAACGGTTTCCGGAGCCGCACCCGAAGGTGGAGGAGGCACGTGTTGTCGGCCAGGTTATTGGAGAGCGTGCGCTCTCGAAGGGAATCACGAAGGTTGTCTTCGACCGTGGTGGGTACAAATACCACGGTCGGGTGAAGGCGCTCGCTGAGGGAGCGCGCGCTGCGGGCTTGCAGTTCTGAGGACAGGGGCGAGGACGACGATGGTATTGGTCAAAGAAGGACGACGAGTCGATCCGAGCCGCGTGGGGGAACTCCGGGAGCGGGTCATCCAGATTGCGCGGGTGGCCAAGGTCGTCCAAGGCGGTCGGCGCTTCCACTTCCGAAGCGTCGTCGTGGTGGGCGATGGCCAAGGGCATGTGGGAGTAGGCATTGGCAAGGCCACCGAAGTCCCGGACTCGATTCGTAAGGCAGTCGAGAATGCGAAGAAGCACCTCATTGAGGTGCCGCTCGATCGCACGACGATCCCGCACGAGATCGAGGTGAAATTCAAAGCGACGCGTGTCCTCATGAAGCCAGCAGCGCCGGGCACCGGCGTCATTGCGGGTGCGGGTGTTCGTGCGGTTGTGGAGGCGGCCGGCATCAAGGATCTGATTGCGAAGACACATGGGAGCAATAATCCGGTGAATGTCACCCAGGCGGCGCTGTTGGCACTCAGTCAGCTTGAATCCCCGGAAGACGTTGCTGCGCGGCGTGGCCTTCCGGTCGAACGCGTCTTGCGTGGACGACGGAAGCGAGTGGAGAGCGATGGCGAGTAAGCGACTCCGTATTACCTACGTCAAGAGTATGATCGGCTACCGGGAGAAGCAGCGTGAGACGCTGCGCTCGCTGGGACTGCGTCGGCTCGGTCAGTCGGTGGAACACCCCGATACGCCGAGCGTTCGAGGAATGATCGCAAAGGTGCAGCATCTCGTCCGTGTTGAAGAGCTGGGCGAGCGCCCAGCCACGGAGTGAGGCTCGGAGGATACAGCGATGAAGCTTCATGATTTGAAACCGGCGCCAGGTTCCCGAAAGCCGAAGACCCGGGTTGGTCGCGGGATTGCCGCGGGGAAAGGGAAAACCGCTGGACGGGGAACCAAGGGCCAGAAAGCTCGCGGAAAGGTTCGGCCGGGGTTCGAGGGTGGTCAGAACCCCTTGTATATGCGCGTTGGTCGCAAACGGGGTTTCAAGCACCCATTTAAGATCGTCTTCGAGGTCGTCAACGTTGGGCGGCTCAACGATCTTCCGGTAGAAGGTGTCATCACTCCTGATATTCTGCGACAGTATCGTCTGGTGCGTGAAGACGGTGCGCCTGTGAAGATCCTGGGCAATGGTGAGGTGACGCGGCCATTGCACGTGCAGGCGCACGCATTCTCGGAGAGTGCTCGTCAGAAGATTCTGGCGGCTGGCGGCACCGTGGAGGTCATAAGCTGATGCTAGAGGCAGTCGTCAGCGCATTCAAACTGCCGGACCTACGGAGGAAGCTCCTCTTCACCGTTGGCATTCTTATTATTTTCCGCTTCGTGGCCACGATCCCTGTACCTGGTGTCGACCAGGAGGCGCTAAAGCGCCTCCTCGAGACGAACCAGTTTCTTGGGGTACTGAACCTCTTTTCCGGTAGCACCTTGACCAACTTCTCAATCGTGGCCTTGGGGGTATATCCCTATATTACAGCGTCTATCGTCATGCAGTTGCTGACCCCGGTTATCCCAAGACTCACGGAACTTTCGAAGGAAGGGAATCTGGGGCGTGCCAAAATCAATCAGTACACACATTGGTTGACGGTACCGCTAGCGTTCCTGCAGGCTTACGGCCATGCCGCCCTGATGAGCAGTGCAGGGGTTCTCAGAGACTTCGGCCTGTTCAACAGCGACACTTGGCTGCGGAGCTTGGCGCTGTTGCTCACGCTCACGGCCGGGACGATCTTTCTCGTCTGGCTCGGGGAGCTGATCACCGAGAATGGTATTGGTAACGGCGTCTCGATCATCATCTTGGGTGGCATTGTAGCCCGATTGCCGAGTGCAATCGGCCGGTTGGTCACGGGCGGCACCCTCTCCGAGAACCTCATCGGTACTGTGGCCTTTCTTGCGATCGGTGTCCTCATTATCGTTGGAATCGTGCTCATCACGGAAGGACAACGGCGTATACCGGTGCAGCACGCGCGGCGAGTGCGACGTGGTCGCGTCTACGGCGGTGGAATGACGTACATACCGCTGAAGGTGAACTCTGCTGGAATGATCCCGTTGATCTTCGCGATCAGCATGTTGCTGTTGCCAGGGATGATCGCGAACTTCCTCGCGACCTCGCAGATCGGGTGGCTGCGCGATCTGGCGAACGGGCTGGCCCGAGTATTCGACCCCAATAGCCTGCCGTATCAAGTCGCATACTTCGTAATGGTTGTTGCCTTTACGTATTTCTACACCATGATCCTCTTCCAGCAGCAAAACATCGCTGAGACGCTTCAGCGCCAAGGAGCGTTTATCCCTGGGATACGCCCGGGGCGAGCGACAGACGAGTATCTCACCAAAGTGTTAATGCGCATCACGCTGATCGGAGCCCTTTTCCTCGGCGTCGTGGCGGTCATGCCCTACATTGTGGCGAAGATCACGGGTGTGACGGTTCTCTTCCTGAGTTCGACTTCCCTTTTGATCGTCGTCGGTGTTGCCATTGACACCATGCGGCAGCTCGAGGCGCAGCTACTGATGCGGAACTACGAGGGCTTCATCCGGTAGGGGGCTATTGGTGGCTGACCGGTGTCATGTGGTGTTGATCGGTCCGCAAGGATCGGGTAAAGGTACGCAAGCTGCGCGCATCGCTCCGCGGCTGCGTCTTGTGCATGTTGCGACGGGCGACCTCTTCCGCCAGCTGATGACCCGCGATGACGAACTTGCCCGGGAGGTGCGAAGTTACTACGATCGTGGAGCGCTCGTTCCGGACGAGTTGACGTTGCGCGTCCTTCTGCAGCGGCTCGATGAGCTCGAGCGTGAGGGTGCGGAGACGTTCAGAGGAGCGCTCCTCGATGGGTACCCGCGAAATCGCACCCAGGCTGAAGCGCTCGACCAGGTCCTGCGTGAACGGCGAGATGGCATCGCCGCAGTGGTTCACCTTGCCGTTCCCCGTGCCGTGTTGATCGAGCGATTAAGTGGACGTCTGATCTGCCCACAGTGTGGTGCAACCTATCACATCCAGTTTTCTCCACCGAAGACTGCAGGTCAGTGCGATCGCTGTGGTAGTGCGTTGATTCAACGGAGTGACGACACGCCGGAAGCGATTGCGCGGCGACTTGAGACATATGAGCAGCAAACCGCGCCACTGCTGGACTACTATCGCGCCCGTGGCCTGGTCGTGGACATCGATGGCAATCAGCCAATCGATGCGGTGACCGAGGCGATTCTCGCTGCGCTCGAGCCGCGTGTGGGCGATCCCTCGCGATGTCGATCGTCTTGAAGTCTCCGCGCGAGATCGAGTGCATGAGGCAAGCCGGACGGATCGTTGCGCTTGTGCTTGCGGAGCTCCGTACGGCTGCTCAAGCCGGTGTCACAACGGCGACATTGGATCGGCTCGCATCGGAAATCATCGCACGCGAAGGGGGAGAGCCAGCCTTCCGTGGATACCGGGGATACCCAGCGACCATATGCACGTCGGTGAACAACGAAGTCTTACACGGGATTCCGGGACGGCGGGTACTGCGCGCTGGAGATCTGTTGAAGCTTGATGTTGGGGTGCGCTGGCAAGGGATGTATGCTGACGCAGCAGTGAGTGTGGTTGTTGGCCGAGGCAGTCAACTCGCTCACCGTCTGGTGGAGGTCGTGGAGGAGGCCTTTTGGGCGGGTTATACGATGGCGAGACCTGGCCGCTACCTTGGAGATATTGGAGCGGCGATTGAGGAGATCGTGCGGCGTAACGGTTTTTCTGTGATTGAAGGGTATGCGGGGCACGGCGTCGGCCGTGCGTTACACGAGGAGCCTTCGGTACCGAATCATGCGGAGGCAGGCCGAGGCATGCTCCTGCGGAGCGGGATGACTCTGGCGATTGAACCAATGATCAGTGCTGGAAGTGGGCAGACACTCGTCAAGCGGGATGGCTGGACGGTCGTCACGCGTGACGGGAGCCTGGCAGCACACTACGAGCATACGGTATGGATCTCGGAGTCTGGGCCGGTGATCCTCACGCAATTGTGAGGAAATCGTGGTATACTGCACATTTGTGATGCGTGCGAGCGTTCGCGCGTGAGCGGGGTGGCGTGTGCCGAAGAAGGACGTTATCGAAGTCGAAGGGACGGTCACTGAGGCGTTACCAAACGCGATGTTTCGCGTGCAGCTCGACAACGGCTACGAAGTCCTTGCCCACGTCTCAGGGCGTCTGCGGATGCATTTCATCCGTATCTTGCCTGGTGACCGGGTACGGGTTGAGCTCTCACCGTACGACCTGACGCGCGGCCGGATCACATACCGGCTGCGCGGGCCGACGCGCGAGGAAGAGTAAACGAGGGGGTGAGGAGCAATGAAGGTTTCGGCATCGGTGAAGCGGCGCTGCGCCAAGTGCCGGATCATCCGGCGGCATGGTGTTGTCCGCGTGATCTGCGAGAATCCAAAGCACAAGCAGCGCCAAGGATGAGGGGGTAAAATGGCGCGCATTGCTGGAGTTGATCTCCCGCGCGACAAGCGCATTGAGTATGCGCTGACGTTGATCTACGGAATCGGTTGGACGACGGCGCGGAAGATTCTGGAGCGCACCGGCATTGACCCGTGGACGAAAGTGCGCGACTTGACGGACGACGAGGTGCAGCGCCTTCGGGACATCATTGAGAAAGAAATGGTAGTCGAGGGCGACCTCCGACGTCAGGTTGCGATGAACATCAAGCGCCTGATTGACATCGGGTGTTATCGCGGCATCCGTCATCGGATGGGCTTGCCGGTGCGTGGTCAGCGGACGCGGACGAACGCGCGGACACGGAAAGGGCCGCGCCCGCGGATCGGTGTCAAGAAGAAGGCGAAGCAGCAGTCCTAGTCGCCGGGGACTTCCAGAAAGGGTGAGAGCGCGATGGCAGATCGACGACGCGGAGCAGCCCAGCGCGGTGCGGCTCGGCCACGACGGCGCGAGCGCAAGAATGTACCGCGCGGTCGCGCCTATATCCATGCGACATTTAACAATACAATTGTAACCATGACCGACCCGAACGGAAACGTGATTTGCTGGGCGAGTGCTGGGTCGAGCGGATTCAAAGGGACTCGGAAGAGCACCCCGTACGCGGCCCAGGTGGCAGCCGAGAATGCTGCCCGAAAGGCCATGGAGCACGGCATGCGGCAGGTTGACGTTTTTGTGAAGGGTGCGGGGGCCGGGCGCGAGATGGCGATTCGTGCCCTCGCGGCTGCGGGTCTTCAGGTCATGTCGATCACCGATATCACGCCGGTTCCACACAACGGATGCCGGCCGCCGAAGCGACGACGAACATAGGAATGATGAAGGAGGGTCAATGGGACGATACATCGGCCCAGTCTGCCGGCTCTGCCGGCGGGAGGGCGTGAAGCTCTATCTCAAGGGTGAGCGTTGCTTTGGGCCCAAGTGCCCGATTGTGAAGCGTCACCCCAACAAGAATTACCCGCCGGGGCAGCATGGCCCGGCACAGCGCGCTGCTCGGCGTCCTTCCGAGTTCGCGCTGCAGTTGCGTGAGAAGCAAAAGCTGAAGCGTATCTATGGGATCCTGGAGCGACAGTTCCGCCGTCACTTCGAGGAGGCGGAACGGCGCCCCGGGCTCACTGGAGATAACCTGCTCCAGATCCTGGAGTCGCGTTTGGACAACGTCGTTTACCGGTTGGGGTTTGCCGACTCACGTCGCCAAGCTCGCCAGCTGGTACGACACGGACACTTCCTCGTCAATGGGCGGAAGACGGATATTCCGTCGTACCTCGTACGTCCCGGTGATATCATCGCTGTCCGCCCTGAGAGCCGTCGCCGGGAGTACTTCAAGGTGCTCGAGGAGACGGCGAAGAATAAGGCGGTGCCAGACTGGCTGAGCCGGGATCTTGAGACTATGAGTGGGCGCGTGCTGCGCTTGCCGACTCGGGATGAGATTGATATCCCGTCGGTGAATACGCAGCTCGTCGTTGAGTACTACAGCCGTCGCTGATCGCACACGAAACTCATCACTTGGGGAGGCGAGATTCGTGCTCGACTTTGCACGACCGCGAGTGATCCAGACCCACGCTGCCCCGACATACGGGCGGTTCGTCGTCGAGCCACTCGATCCAGGATACGGCACGACGCTCGGGAACGCCCTACGTCGCATTCTGCTGCGTTCCCTGCCAGGAGCAGCTATTACACGTGTCCGCATTGCTGGTGTGTGGCACGAATTCTCGACGATCGAGGGTGTCCGAGAGGACGTAACCGAGATCGTACTCAATCTCAAGGGGATCCGGCTGCGTGCTATCACGGAGTTCCGCGAGGCACGCGCGACCCTCTTCGCCCAGGGCGAGGGTGTTGTTCGGGCCGGAGACGTGGACTGGCCCGCCGAGGTCGAGGTGGTCAATCCTGACCATGTCATTGCGACCCTCGACAATGATCAGGCGCGTCTCGAGATGGACCTCTGGATCGGGCGAGGCCGTGGCTACCTTCCGGCAGAGGCGCAAGAGATCCGGTCGATCGGGGAAATTCCGATCGATGCGATCTTCACGCCAATTCTCAAGGTGAACTACGTCGTTGAACACACCCGGGTCGGTGGTGCGACGGACTACGATCGGCTCATCATGGAAATCGTCACTGACGGCACGGTTGACCCGGCGAAGGCACTCGTCGAGGCGGCTCGAATCCTCGTCCAGCATGCGAAGTGGATCGCAGAGTTTGACAGCGAAGCCGCTGAGCAGCCTGCTGAAGAGTGGACGCCAGCTCAGGTCGACGACACCCGTTTGCTGTCGGAGATTGGCCTTTCGCAGCGTGTTCTGAACGCGCTGCGGGCGCGCGGCATCGAGCGCGTCAGCCAGGTGCTGGCGATGCGGCCGGATCAACTTCTTGGCATTCGCAACTTCGGCCCTCGTGCGCTCCAGGAGCTCCGCGAGCGGTTGCAGGAAAACGGGTACACCGAGGGCCCGCTCTTCACCGGCGCGGTTCCCGAGGTCGGGGTCGGTGCAGGAGAGGGTGAGGAGGACTGAGCGTGCGACATCGTAAGGCAGGGCGGAAGTTCGGTCGACGAACCAATCCGCGGAAGAACCTGTTTCGCAATCTTGCCGTGTCGCTCATTCTGCATGAGCGGATGACAACAACGCTGGCGAAAGCTAAGGCGATCCAGCCGATCGTCGAAAAGCTGGTAACGCTGGCCCGTGAGGACACGGACTACCATCGCCGCCTCGCGTGGGCTCGGTTGGGTGACCAGCGAGCGGTGGCCAAACTGTTCGAAGTGATCGGGCCGCGGTTCGCCGGACAACCTGGTGGATACACCCGTATCTATCGGGTTGGACAGCGACGCGGTGACGGAGCCCCGCTGGCGCTGATCGAGTTCGTGGCGTGACGACCGATGACCACGGCATGCAGGCACGACGCTACCGGATTGACTTTGGTTACGAGGGAACGGCTTTCAGCGGTTCCCAGCGTCAGCCTGGACTGCGTACCGTGCAAGGCGTTCTGGAGGATGCGCTGGCGCGGTTGGCCGGTGCGCCGGTCCGAGCCACCTTGGCCGGGCGCACGGATGCGGGTGTCCATGCCGTGGGTCAGGTCGCAAGTTGTGATCTCGTGTGGAGGCACGACGAGGCGACGCTGGTGCGAGCGCTCCAAGCCTGGCTGCCCGAAGACGTTGTGGTCTATCGCGCATCGGTGGCGCCCGCAGGATTCCACGCGCGACGCTGGGCAGTCGACCGTGAATATCGTTATCGCATCTGGCTGGGAAGGCGGCCGCCGCTCTTCCTCCGGCACTTCGTCTGGGTTTATCCAGGTTCACTGGATCTGGTCGCACTCCAGGAAGGCGCACGCTACTTCCTGGGGAGCCACGACTTCCGCTCGTTCGCTGGACAGGGATTGGGCGGGCCAAAGGCTACCGAACCACGTGTCCGGACCATCACGTTGTCCGAGTGGCACGTTCTGGAGCCGCCACTCGAGCGGCACGAGGGACAAGCGATGGTCCTCGAATACCGCGTCCGGGCGAATGGCTTTCTTCCCCAGATGGTCCGTACAATGGTGGCAGCACTCGTCCGTGTGGGCGCTGGCGCTGCGCCACCGGAGTGGATTGCCGAGTTATTGGCTGTTCATGACCGGCGAGCAGCACCGCCGCCCGCTCCTGCCTGCGGATTGGTCCTTTGGCGAGTACGATATCCCGATGAAGTGGCATGTGAACCAGAACGGACGGAGCCAACTCGCGCCATTGGCGAAGAGAACCGAGCAGATAAGGGGTGAGCGATGACGGTCAAGGCCAAGAAGCGGCGCTACCTCCAGCGCACGTATATGGCGAAACCAGGCGAAGTGGAGCGGAAGTGGTGGGTCGTTGACGCAGAAGGGAAGCGGCTGGGACGCCTGGCAAGCCAGATCGCGGCGATTCTGCGTGGCAAGCACAAGCCGCAGTACACACCTCACGTGGACGTCGGAGATTTCGTCATCGTTATCAACGCGGAAAAGGTGCGGCTGGAGGGGACGAAGGAACGCGACAAGGTCTACTGGCGACATTCCCAGTATCCGGGAGGCCTCAAGCTGATCACTTTTCGCGACTTGATCGCCAAACATCCGACCCGGCCGATCGAGCTCGCGGTCCGGCGCATGCTCCCGAAAGGGCCGATGGGGCGGCAACTGTTCCGAAAGCTGAAGGTCTACGCTGGCCCCAATCACCCGCACGCGGCGCAAAAACCGGAGTTCTTGCATATTGAGGCCTAAGCGGCAGGGATGAGAGGAGTGTGAGCATCGTGGTCGAGACCGCACGTGCCCAACAAGCGACCGGGACCAAGCCGCTGTACTACTACGGCTTGGGGCGCCGCAAAACCGCGGTGGCCAGAGTGCGACTGTATCCTGGAACTGGCCAGATCATCATCAACGGACGGCCAGCGGCTCAGTACTTTGGAAATCGCTTGCTCTATCATGTCATGATTACCGAGCCGCTGCGCTTGACTGGCTTGCAAGATCACTTCGACATTCGTGCACGGGTCGTTGGCGGCGGCCTTTCAGGGCAAGCTGGCGCAGTCCGACACGGTGTCGCCCGAGCGCTACTCCGCTACAATCCGGATCTTCGACCCGTGCTCAAGCGTGCAGGACTGCTGACGCGCGATCCGCGTGTCAAAGAACGAAAGAAGCCGGGACTCAAGCGTGCCCGCAAGGCGCCGCAGTATACCAAGCGGTGAGAATGACTTACCGACTCGAGGACATATTGTTCATCCCGTTACGATGACTGAGGCGCAGCGCTGCGCCTCAGTTCGTTTGTGCAGAGTCTCCGGAAGAAGGCCGTGAACGCTGAGGAGCCCGCTCACTGATGCCGTGGCGAGCGAACTCGACAGCGGTAGCCAAACGCCGCTGGACCGTGCTCGGCCGCAGCGAAAGGAGCCGGAGTGGACTCAGTTCCAGTGTCACAAAGCCACGATACCCTTTCCGTCGCAAAAGATGTAACAAGCTGGTCAAAGGTAAGGTGCCTTGTCCGGGAAGTCGGTGATCACGCAAGAGCGAATTGAGGATGCCCAATCGCCAGTCTGTGTCGGTGGCATCGCTCAGATGGATGTTCACCAGGCGAGGCAGACAGGTCTGGAGGGTGGCGAGGATGTCCCATCCGAGGGAGGCAGCGTGCGCGGTATCGAAGACAACCCCTAACTGCCACTCCTCAGCGAATCGCATCAGATACTCAAGCGAGTCGAAGGGAATCGGTCGATCGGTGGGCTGATGCTGACCAGGGTTCTCCAAACCGATCGCAACACGGGAACCTAAGATCCGCGTGGCTTCGGCAATCGCAGCAAGCCAACTACCGATCTGTCCTCGCTGCACGGGTGGATGCACGATGAGAACGCGGCAATCAGGAAGTGCGGCGGCAAACCGAGCAGACTCAATCACGTCCGACGCTTCGGTGTGCGGTGACGGCGAGCGAAGTCGAAGTGTCGTATGGACTGAGTAAATCGGTGTGTTTTGGAGGGCAGCCAGACGCACAATCGACCGAGGGTCGCGTTTGGCGAGTCTTGGTGTCAAGAGCAGTTCCGCTCCATCGGCGCCGGCCTGGCGAATTAGGCGGAAGCGCTCACCGAGTGGTAACCAAGGAAAAGACCCGGTCGAAACAAGGAGCTGCATCGCGGGGATACTCCCGAACCGAGGCGGCCGTCTCGTGGCGGATAGTGTACCACTCGTCTGTCGGCGCGGAGTGGGTCAGTGACACTCACCTGTTGTCCTGGATGCTCGCCAGGATTGCGCGTTCAACGGCCACTTCGGTTGCTGTTGCAATGCGCAGGATTTGGGCGGGGCTCGTCGGTGCTTCCTCACGTGCGAGAACAAAAACGGTGTCTCCGTCGTAGATCGTGTGAGCCGGGCGAATTGTCCGTGCAATTGCATCATGCGCCGCGATGGCCATGCGGATCAACGCGTTTTGATCAAGAGCCAGATCGGTGGCGACGACCACGAGCGTGGTGTTGGTTCCGGGCTGAGTCCACAGAGAAGATCCTGTCAGGATAAGTTCCCGGGCGGGGAGCCAACTCCCGTCATCTGCGCGGATACCAGCCCGGATGATGCCAGTCGATGGATCCACGAGCTCTCCTACCGCATTGACAGCAGCCAATGCCCCAACAGAGTTGCTGTCGATAGCAACGACCGCAGCGCCGATTCCTGTGGGCGTGGCCCGTTCTCGTCCGAGCAGCTTCCCGACGGTAGCACCGGCACCAGCGCCGATGCGACCCGATCGCCAGCCATGTGGGCCTGCTACCTGGCAGGCGGTGTAACCTGCCTCAGCATCCGGGACGACGGGATCTGGGGCCGAGAGGTCGTAAAGGACAGCGGCGGCAACAATCGGGACGGCCATGACGTCCGTCGGATATCCGCGGCCGCGCTCGCGGAGCCAGCGGACGACACCATCCGCGGCTGCCAACCCAAAGGCGCTCCCGCCCGTAAGAAGAACAGCATCCAGGTGCCGTACGAGGCAACCTGGCGACAAGAGTTCCGTCTCCCGCGTGCCTGGTGCTCCACCCCGTACATCCCTGACCGCCAGCGCAGGACGCTCGGCGATGACAACCGTGCAACCGGTGCGTCCAGAGGGGTGTGTCCAATGGCCAACGAGGAATCCTGGGACAACATGTTCAGTCATGGTTGGTCTCTCCGTTCGTCTAAGTCAATAGTCAGACCGGGGCGGGCTAAATCCACTCGGCCACCAAAGTGGCGGGTCGCTCGCATCACCTCGGTTGGCACCTCTGGCGTGGCCCAGTAGTGAGTCAGTAGAAGCTGTCGCGTACCTGCGAGTGCTGCTATCCGCCCTGCTTCCTCCGCATCAAGGTGTCCCTCCCGGGCGCCATTCTCTATATCAGGTGGTAGGGTCGCTTCCACGATGAGGAGATCGACATCCTGCGCAAACTGGATAAGGGAGTTATCCCACCCTGTATCGGCCAGATAGGCGATCGTCGACTGCATACCTTCGACGCGGAGAGCCCAACAGGGGACCCAATGACGGGTGGGATGAAAGAGGATTCGCCAAGAACGTACCTGAAGTGGGCGCTCCGGGTCGTATTCTTGAATCTCGAAGGTTTCCGTGAAGAAATCATCGCTCCGCTCGCTACCGAGCGAAACCACCCGAGCGAGTTCGTCCAGGTACCTGCGCCCGCCAGGTGGCAACCAGACCGACAGCCGCCGCCGCTTCAGTCCAGGAGCATACTTCAGACCGTAACGCAGTGGCACGAGATCAAGAACGTGGTCTTGATGCAGGTGGGTAATAATGACGGCATCCAGTGCATCCATTGAGATATGTTGCAGGAGCTCTGGAAGAGTTCCTGGACCACAATCGAGTAACATCGCGGTATTATCCTCCAACAGTAAGTACCCGCTACAGCCCTGTCCTGGGTTTGGACATGCGGCGCTCCCGCCGAGTACAACAAGACGCATCGTTAGATCCCTCCGGTCAGTTAAGTGACTGCACGCAATGGAGCTCGATACTGACCGCTGCGCAATGGCCCACACCACGCATAGCGCAGATGCCTGGCGTGGCGCATCGTTGTCAGGTGGAACGTTGGTAACCGGGAGGCTACGAAGAACGCACGTACCCTACAGGCCGGCTCGATCGGGATGGAAGTCGTGTCATCGGGCACGCCAAGAAAGTGCACGCGAAAGTTGTGCCAAGTCACCAAAGCGGGTGGCCTAGCAAGCGTGACCAGCAGCCTGCAAGAGGCGAACTTCCGGCTCCTACCGGCTACGGGAATGAGCCGTTGATGAGTCTTTTTGAGCAGGGCAGTGGCCAGCTTGCTGAGATAACGATAACGTGACAGAAGGTGTCCCAGAAGTTTTTGGAGGAGTGGGAGATGTTGGTCACTATTGGCCTTTGTGGTTGCAGACTGCATCGCGGGCCACTCCATCGTGACGCTTTCGAATGGCATGATACAGGCGACCGAACATCTCGGGAGGTGTGGCGATGAGCTTGGCGTTGAGCGAATCAGCTCGCTCGTTGTTGCGTATGCGCTATCTGCGCCGCAACGAAGAGGGACAGGTGATTGAAACGGAAGAGGAGCTGTTTTGGCGCGTAGCACGAGCAGTTGCCGCGGCAGAAGATGCTTTTCCGCGTGGGAGGAAAAGCGAGGAGGTCGCTGAAGAGTTCTTTGAATTGATGACGTCGCTGCGTTTCCTCCCTAACACACCAGCATTGATCAACGCGGGGACCGAGCTCGGGCAGTTGTTTGCCTGTTTCGTTCTACCAGTGCCCGATTCGCTGGATGGTATCTTCGGGGCGATCCGTGACGCAGCCAAGATCCAGCAAACGGGTGGAGGAACGGGGTTTTCGTTTTCACACCTCCGTCCGCGTGGGGATCTAGTGCGATCGACGCGGCGACCATCATCGGGGGCGGTGTCGTTCATTCGGATCTTTGACACCGCGAGTGATGTGATCGCCACAGAGAGCGTCCGCGGCGGCGCGAATATGGCGGTGTTACGTTGCGATCATCCCGATATCCGGGAGTTCATCAACGCAAAGCGCAATCCGGCCGTGTTCTCGCGCTTCAACTTTTCGGTCCTCGTGACTAATAGTTTCCTAGAGGCAGCCATCGCTCGTCGAGAGGTTGATCTCATCAATCCACGCACAGGGGAGCCATTCACACGGGCGAATGCTGGTGACCTCTTCGACGAAATGGTCGACGCGGCATGGGAAGTTGGAGATCCAGGCCTACTCTTTTATGAACGAATCCAGCGAGACAATGCGGTTCCCGTACTTGGGCCACTCGAGGCAACGAATCCCTGTGGCGAAGTGCCCTTGCACCCTTGGGAGGCGTGTGTGCTTGGTTCCCTTAACCTGAAGGCGTTTGTGATTGAACAGAATGACCGCGCAGTGATCGATGAGGAGAGTCTTTGGCGAGCAGCGCAGACTGCGCTGCGATTCTTGGACAACATGGTTGAAGTGTCACGTTATCCGAAGCGGGAGATCGAGACGATCTGCCGAGCGAATCGAAAGGTCGGCCTCGGAATTATGGGTTTTGCCGATGTCTTGCTCGCGATGCGGATACCCTATGGATCGGATGAATCGGTTGCGCTGGCGGATCGGCTCATGGCACTTGTGCAATCGGCTGCCGTCGAGGCGAGTCGCCAACTCGCCCGGGAACGCGGTCCGTTCCCGAACTTTCCCCTCAGTCGGTATGCTGCGCGAGGTGAGCCGCCCCGTCGTAATGCGACGGTCACGACCGTGGCACCGACCGGAAGCATCAGCATCATTGCCGGCTGCAGTAGCGGGATTGAACCACTGTACGCGCTCGCGTATCGGCACGTTGGGGAGTTCGTCGGTGTGGTCGAACCCCACCCGCTCCTTCTGCGTGAACTCGCTCGGCTTGGCAAATACGATCCGGCACTGATTCGGGACATTGAGCTGACCGGGCGAATTGGACATCGCACCGACCTTCCTGAAGAACTCCGTCGACTCTTCCGGGTTGCAACAGAGATCACGCCCGAAGAGCATCTGAGGGTGCAGGCGGCGGTTCAGCGCCATGTGGAAAACGCAGTGAGCAAGACAATCAATCTGCCTCATGAGGCGACGCGCGAGGACGTGCGGAGAGCGTTTCTCCTGGCACACGAGCTGGATTGTAAAGGGGTGACTGTCTATCGGGAGGGAGCTCCACGCGGGCAGGTTCTTCAAGTCCTCGGACACTGCTTGAGTTGCATGGGGGAGGACACGGTACCTGAGACGCAACAACAGTATTGATACGGACCGCACGCAAGAGGACGGCGCGGGCGCTGGGGATTCCCAGCGCCCGGTCGCATTCCCTCAGCTACGAACCTGCACAGGAATTCGTCTGCGCTCTGCTGCTTCTGCTTTCGGAATACGAATCTCGAGCACGCCATGTTCGTAGGTCGCCTGCGCTTCATCTTCCCGAACGGGAGCGGGAAGCGTGATTGCCCGGTATGCGCTACCGACACGCCGCTCACGGATGTGCCAAGTTCCCTTTGACTCTTCGCGTTCCTCTCGCGTTTCGGCGCGGATGGTGAGAACACCTTGACGCAATTCGACCGAGATATCCTCGGGGCGGACGCCGGGGAGTGAAGCTCGGACGATGATCGCGTCATCAGTCTCTTGCACATCGAGCGGAATGCCGAGTTCCTCACCACCGCGCCAGCGGGCGAGTTCGCTGAAGAGACGATCGAACCGCTCGCGCACAGCTTCGAGTTCGCGCCAGGGATTCCATGCGGTGATGCTCATGGCGACACACCCTCCCTCCGGTTGCCTCATCCGAGTATCCAGCAGCGCTAAGCATACCGCGGGTGGGGCGCGATGGGGAGATCGGCATTTGGGCCGATCCATAGTATCCTCAAAGACACTGACCGGTTCGTGACCGGTGGGGGGAATGCGGGAGGAAAGGCGCATGCGGATTCGATATCACGATCTCGGAGTGAGCCAAGACAAGGTGAACCACGTTGTCGAGCGCGAGATTCGAATTTTGGAAAAGAAGTTAGCCGATCTGGAAGATGATCTGAAGTTGCTGGATATTACACTGGAGCACAAGCAGCGTAGCGATACGTATGTTGCCCGTCTTCACTTGCGGATCCCCGGGCCGGACATTGCCGCGAAGGGGGAGGGGCAGAATCCGGCGCAGGCGCTTCGTGATGCGTTTGCCGATCTTTATGATGAACTGGAGCGTCAGTTGGCGAAGATTCGCAATGAGCCGTTCATCCGACGGGCTCGACTCCACCCCGGGCTAGCTCGGCCGCAAGCAGTTCCGCCAGAAGAAGAGGGTGAGACCGGCGAGACGAGAGAGGCGACAACCGGGGGCGAGCAATGAGTGCGCCAGAATCGATGGATGTCGAACGTGAGAAGCTCCTCACAAGGCTCCAGCAACATCTGGAGCGGCATCCAGAAGAGGTGACGAGCGAAGGGCGTACGCGTCGCGAGTGGCTCGCGCTGCAACTTGTCGAGCATTACCGCCCGTTGCGGCGATTCGTGCGTCGCGAGATTGGACGATTTGTCGCCTTCGGCGTGGTCCCCTCTGGTGTCCTCACCGACCAGGATGTGACAGACATGGTTCTGGTCAGAGCCCTGCAACATTGGCGGGAGGCTCCAGAGCGAGGCCTGTTTCGCTGGCTGCGACGAACTGCACGGCGCGTCGTCCGCCAGCTCGTCGAAGAAGAACGGCGGCGGATCGAACATGAACGATCGCTCGAAGAACCTGTTGCCTATCAAGGGGATGAGTGGCCGGATCAGGTGGTCCGGTTAATTGACATCCTCGCCGATCCAACAGCGCAGCTTCCTGAGGATGTGATCCTGGCAGAAGAGGCACAGCGGATTCTGGATGAGGCGCTGGATCGGCTGCCGGAAACGTGGCGCGAGGTCTTCCTACTCAAGGTCGACGGATGGCCGGACGATCAGATCGCGCAGGCAGAGGGGGTCTCGCCCGAGCAGGTTGGACGTATTGTCGAAGCGAGCCGGGCATTTCTTGCCGAACTCCTTCGTGAACGGCGACAGGAGTTGGAAGCGTAGGAGGGTGATTGGCCGATCGGGGGCGAGATGGATCCGAGTCCGTATGAAATCGCGCTCTCGACCGACCTGTACGAGCTCACGATGGCGTCAAGTTACCATGCGCTCGGTCGGCACGGTCGAGCCGTTTTTAGCCTGTATGTGCGGAAACTCCCCGAACAGCGGCATTTTCTCGTTGTCGCCGGGGTGAACGAGCTCTTGGAGCGCTTACTGCAATTGTGCTTCGACGACGAGGCGCGTGCCTATCTTCGCACGTTACCGGTGCTGCGACCTGAGTTCGTTGATTCGTTGGCGTCGTTTCGCTTCCAAGGAGATGTTTGGGCGGTTCGCGAAGGCACCGTGATTTTCCCCGAGGAGCCGATTCTCGAGGTCGAAGCGCCCATTGACCAGGCGCAGATCATCGAGACGCTCGTCCTGAATGCGATCCACTATCCGACACTCGTGGCAACCAAGGCAGCTCGCTGTGTTCTGGCAGCGCCGGGAAAGACGCTAGTCGATTTCGGCTTACGGCGTACTCCCAGCCTGGACGCGGGACTGGCAGCAGCGCGCGCTGCGTATTTGGTGGGTTTTGCCGCGACCAGCAATGTTCTTGCGGGAGCACGATACGGCATCCCGGTGTCCGGAACTGTCGCCCACTCTTATATCGAGTCTTTCCCCTCGGAACTTGAAGCGTTTCGTGCTTTCGCTCGGACCTACCCTGGTGATCCGATTCTGTTAATTGACACCTATGACACGCTCCGGGGCGCGGAGCATGCAGTCATTGTTGCTCGCGAACTCGCGCAGGAGGGGCGACGGGTTCGTGCAGTTCGCTTGGACAGTGGTGATCTCGCAAGTTTGAGCCGGGCAGTACGTCAAATTCTCGACCAAGCAGGATTTCCTGACATTCAGATTTTCGCCAGCGGCGGGTTGGACGAGTACGAGCTCGCAGCACTGGAGGCAGCTGGGGCTCCGATCGACGGGTATGGCGTAGGGTCGCGGCTGGGCACTTCCGCTGATGCGCCACTAGCCGATATGGCGTACAAACTCGTCGAGTACGAGGGCCAGCCAGTGCTCAAGCTCAGTACAGGGAAACGGACACTGGTTGGGGCGAAACAAGTTTGGCGCCGTGTGGGACCGGACGGGCGGTATAGCGAAGATATGATTGCATTACGAGACGAACCACCGCCTGGACCGGACTGGATTCCCTTGCTTCGACCGGTCATGCGTGGCGGAACAATTGTGGAATTGCCAAGCTTGGCCGATCTGCGAGAACACCATCGGGAAGAGATGGCGCGGTTGCCAGACTGGTTGCGGTCGCTGTCGCCGACTGGCAGCTATCCAGTACGACTGAGCGAGCGGCTGCAAAGACGACAGCGTGAAGCGGAGCATTTGGTGAGGCAGCGCGAGGGGCTCTAGCGATGCTCCACCGCGTCCGCTTGGCGCCAGTGCAGCTGGATGCATACCGTGAGGTGGCTCCCGAGAGTCAGGTCGAGGAGCTGGCCGAGCTTGGACGCCAACTGCAGGGATTGCGTGTGGCGCACATTAACGCCACCCCGTATGGAGGTGGAGTCTCTGAACTTCTCCGCTCGAGCGTCGCGCTCGAGTGTGGACTTGGGCTAGCAGTGGACTGGCTGGTCATTTCCGGTGACAGTCGATTTTTTGAAGTGACCAAGGCGCTCCACAACGGCCTACAGGGCGCATCCTTTGTCTCCACGGCAGACGTCGAGGAAATCTACCTCCTGAACAATCGAGCGAATGCTGCTACCATCCCTTCAGACTACGATATCATTGTTGTTCACGATCCGCAGCCGGCTGCGATACGGGCCTTCGCGCCGCGAGAGGGAGCCCGGTGGGTGTGGCGTTGTCACATCGATACGTCTGAGCCAGATCCGGCTGCCGAAGCGTTTCTCCTTCCGTGGTTAGAGGGCTATGACGTTCTGGTCTTCACATTGGCGGACTTCGTGCTGCCTGCCTTGCGTGGACGGGCGGTCGAAATTTTCCCGCCAGGTATCGATCCGCTGAGTCCAAAGAACCTTCCGCTGCCGGTGTCTCTCTGCCGGCGGATCGTCAGCTGGTACGGTGTGGACAACCAACGGCCGCTGATGGTCCAAGTCTCGCGCTTCGACCCGTGGAAAGATCCGCTCGGTGTCATTCGGGTGTTTCGTCGCGCACGTGAGCAGGTTCCGGGTCTTCAACTCGCTCTCATCGGGGCAATGGCGCTGGATGATCCGGAAGGATGGCGCATTTACGAGCAAGTTCGCAGTCAGGCCGAGCAAGACAGCGACATCTTGGTCGGGACGAACCTCACAGGAATCAGCTTTGTCGAGGTCAATGCCTTTCAGCATTGTGCATGGGTGGTTGTGCAGAAATCGCGTCGTGAAGGCTTTGGGTTGGTTGTGAGCGAAGCGCTCTGGAAGGAGACGCCGGTCGTCGCTGGGCGGAGTGGTGGTATCACGTTGCAGATGGCTGATGGGGAGGGAGGATACCTCGTCGATCCTGATGACGAGGATACGTTTACCGAGCGGGTCATTGAGTTGTTGCAGAACCGGGAGCTTGCGCGGCGGATTGGGCAGCTGGGGCGACAAAGGGTTCGCGAACGTTTCTTGGTCACACGCTATGTCGCCGATGAGTTACGGTTGTTTGCCCGGTTGATCTCAACTGGTCAGGGCATCGATACGGGGGGAACGGCATCGTGAGTATGACGAGCGATCGCGAGTGGTTGGAGACGATACGGAAGAGGCTGGAGCAACGCCGAGAGGAGCTCGTGCGACAACATCAACAGGGGCTGCGGTTCCTAGCAGCCGAAGGTCAAAGCCAAGCGGACGAGGGCACTGTAGCCAGTCACCCGGCCGATGCTGCGAGCGATGTGACGATGGCCGAATACCAGCAGACGGTGCTCAGAACGTTAGAGGAGGAACTCCACGAAGTCCTTCTCGCGCTCGACCGCATCGCAGAAGGCCGATACGGAATCTGCGTCGACTGTGGACGTCCGATCGAGCGCGAGCGGCTTGAGGCAGTACCGTGGGCAGCGCGTTGTATTGCTGATCAGGAACGGTTTGAAAAAGAGCTCGAGCGGCAGCGCCGTTCGAGCTGAGCAACTAACTCATTGCATGAATAAGGCCGGATCAGGTGGGCGTGCGTGTGAGCGTGTTCGTCGCCACGGGCGACTAACCACGATGCCGAACGTCAGACCACTCGCCGTCCCAAGAGCAAAGCTCAGCAAGAGCAGGATCCATCCCCGCCCAGGCAACCGCCGCATGGTCTCTCCTCACGTCATTGGATCACCAGTACGCGCTGCGCTGCTGCCCAGTGCTCTTCGAGGCGATAATACGCGCGCTGCTCAGGCGTGAACAAGTGGATAACCACTGCTCCGTAGTCCAAAATGACCCACCCGGATTCGGGTTCACCTTCGACACCCCGAAGGGTGATTCCCATTTCGTCGAGGGCGTCACTGATGTGTGTGGCTAGGGCTCGCAGTTGACGGGAGTTATCGGCTGTGCAGAGCACGAAAAGGTCGAAGAAGGGGGTGACTGATGTCAAATCAAGAACTTGGATGTCTGTTGCGAGTGCATCTGCTGCTGTTTCCGCAGCCACGCGGGCAATCTGCTGGGGCGTCAGACGAATTTCCTCGTGTACCCGTGTCATCGTCACCTCACTCGGTTTGTGTCGGGGCAAAGCCCCGCGGTGGGCCTGGTAGGATTCGAACCTACGACCCTGAGGTTATGAGCCTCGTGCTCTGCCGCTGAGCTACAGGCCCTCATCGCTCTCCAATTTTATCGCCCGTCATAGGCGGACGCCACCCTCGCCATAGTACTATTGCGCGGCGACTGAGGGTGGTGTGGGAGTGGAACGGGATACGGCTTCGAGGCATGAGCATCCCGAGATGCGTCGACGCCGCTTGGTCATCCCTGCTCTTTCGCTTGTTCTCTTGATCGGCCCCTCGGGAGCTGGGAAGTCGACGTTTGCGCGGACGCATTTCCGACCGACAGAGATCCTGTCCTCGGATGCGTTTCGCGCGATGATCGCGGATGATGAAGCAGATCAATCGGCGACTCGTGAGGCGTTCGAGATTCTGCATCGAGTCGCGGAGGCGCGTCTCCGGCGGGGACGTCTCACGGTGATCGATGCGACGAATACGCGTCGAGAAGCGCGTCTCCCCCTCCTGGAGCTTGCCCGGCGCTATCACGTTCCCTGCGTCGCAATCATCTTCGATTACCCGCTCGAAGTTTATCTGGAGCATGACCGACGGCGTGTTGGGCGACAAGTCGGACGTGCAGTGATCGAACGCCAGATGGCGCAGCTCACGGCGAATCGAAGCGCGCTATTAGAAGAACCCTTCCAACGCCGTTACTGGATACGGAAACCAGAAGAGGCGATCCACGCGCTGGTCGTGCGGCGTCCTTTGCCTTGTGACCGCCGGTGGTGGCATGGGCCGTTTGATATCATCGGCGACGTTCACGGCTGCTTTGACGAACTTGTCGAACTCGTGGAGCGCCTTGGGTACCGTGTCGCCGAGCGGCACTCTCCAAGTGGCGAGCTCGAGTATGCGATTGCCCATCCGGAAGGAAGGCGGCTGCTCTTTGTCGGAGACCTAGTCGACCGCGGGCCCAAGATTGTACCGGTGCTGCGACTCGCGATGGCTGCGTGTGCGCGTGGACGGGCTGCGATTGTCCTAGGAAACCACGACCGAAAGCTCCTGAGGTATCTGACCGGGCACCCTGTCCGCATTGCGCATGGATTGGAAGTAACGGTCGAGCAGCTGGAGGCGGAATCGGAGGATTTCAAAGCACGAGTACGGCGATTTTTGCAGCGTCTTCCGCACCACCTGGTTCTCGACGAGGGGCGTCTTGTGGTGGCACATGCAGGGCTGCCCCAGGAGTATCACGGGCGAGATTCCCCCGTCGTGCGTCGTGTCGCGCTTTTCGGTGTGACCACGGGTGAAGTCGACGAGCGTGGTTTGCCGATCCGCGTGAACTGGGCACTTGCCTACCGTGGACGTGCGATTGTCGTCTATGGGCATACGCCGGTCACGGACGCAGTCTGGATCAATCGGACCATCAACATTGATACCGGCTGTGTCTTTGGCAATCGACTCACGGCGCTTCGTTACCCAGAACTCGAGCTTGTATCGGTCCCTGCGCGTCATGCGTATGCGGTTCCACCGCGTCGATTGCTCACTCCAGAAGACCTCACGCAGCCGCTTCTTCTGCCTCGAGAGGAAGTGGAGAGAATAGTGGCATCGGAGATGCCGATGAACGAGCGGCCGACGAGCACGGTTACCAGTGCGCCGGAAAGTAGTGGACCAAGGGCGAGTTAGTCGGGTACTTGGGCTTCTCGCGTGGATCACGAGCAGTTCGGCGTTCCGGGGAGACCTTCCCTCGGCATTCCCCCGAGACTTGCGGCGTCACAAGCAATGACAGATCCGAGTCACGAACGGCTGGATGTTCGTTGAGTCTCACAGGCTGCGCTCTAGAGAAGGTGGGCAAGGGGCTTGACATCGGCGAGTGCGCTCGCTATACTCAGCAGTGCAAGTGGCGGTGAGGAGCCGCCGAGAGCTGATGCGGAAGTGGCTCAGCTGGTAGAGCACCTCCTTGCCAAGGAGGAGGTCGCGGGTTCGAATCCCGTCTTCCGCTCCGTAAGCCCCGGAGATTCTCCGGGGCTTGCTTTTTTGTGATTCTGGCAGGCACGTTCTCCTCCGTTCGGAGACTCTTGCAGCCCCAGATTGGCGAGTTTTGCGGGATGACATCTCTCGCACTCTGTGTTTGTGACACTCGGTAACCGAGTTTGTGCCGCCGGCGGTTACACCGGGCTGCGGCAAAGCAGCACCCCAAAGGGGCGGTATCCCCTCTGCGCACCGAACGAAGCGACCTGCGAGCGATGTTTTGAGCATCTGAAAGACATTGCAGCGGAGAGTTTGCCTGCTTCTTGAAGCGGCATGCAGTGTGTATCGATACAGAGGAGCAAATTGTTGGTCCTCAACCTTGGCTTGTCAGGAAACCGAGCGAGGTGAAAAGGATCAGTAGGCTCGTTGCTGAGACGGCTTCCCAAGGGGTGTCTGACTGGCCATGACTCGTCAGCTCTTGTACCAGCGCTTGCGCAGAGTGTTGAAACAGAGAATGGATCCTCACTGTCAGGAAGGGTGGGGCTGCGATGGAGGGAGCCTTTCATTGGCTTACTCAGAACGCCGAGGCGGAGGACACGACCAGAGAGACTCGCGTGGCTCCGGCCCACGCCTCGACCAGCTGCGTCGGCTCTCCTGACTCGATGGCAAGTACCATGACGTCTGGTCAGCCAGCTGCGGCGATTTGCTCGGCAATCCAGATACCGACGCCGTCATCACCGCGCAGCGGGTTTCCCAGTCCGATGACGAGCATATCTTTGTTGCTCACTGGTCGCCATCCACGATGTCAAGGCGTAGGAAATGTGTGACGCAGGAAATACAAGGGTCATAGTTGCGAATCACGTGCTCTCCGGCGAGGCTGTTGCACGTTTCCGAAACGAGTGTCGCGGCACTCTTAGATCAATCCCGGCACTGAGCTGGGTGGGGCATGGTCTCACCCGGAAGCAGCACGCGGAGCTGAACACGCATCCCACCGGCCAGGTGCCCGTGGAGTGAGGTTTTCCGGTAGGCTAGGGTTACCCCACTCTGACCCCACGCTCATTCCGCCTGTTTGGTGCGGGGAGCGGGACTCGAACCCGCACGGGAGGTCATCCCTGCCGTTTTTAAGACGGCTGCGTCTGCCGTTCCGCCATCCCCGCCTGTTCCTGCCAATAGTAGTATGCGCTGTGAGAGGCACTTTTGCCGAGTCTCGGTCCACGTGTTCCAACCTTACGTACCCGTATCCCCGTTAGAACGTTCGCCTGGCCGCTTACCGGTCAACCGACCGATTGCGCCCCGGCCGGTCATCAATCGCCTTCTGCTCTCGATTATCGTCGAACTCTTGGTGCAACGTCGGTAGCGTTGGATGTCATCGAAAGCACCGCAAGGTTTGTTTGATCCCCACTGGACAGAAACCGATGATGGTTGCGAACTCGGGCGCGCTTGTCGCCGTGAGCGGCATCCGCTGTGAGGGCTGCCGCATTCTCAACTCGCTCGTGGTCGTATACCACAGGAGCGTGTCTCAGGCCATGCAATCGGGCAGGTTCGCTCTCCGGTGAGGAGCCCTGTCAATGCTCCCGCTGTGGAAGCCCTTGACATGTGATCTGATCCAGTGCTGAGGAGGGCCGGCTACCTGTGCCACGCGCCTTTTGCCGGCCATCTGCCAGGAACTCCTACGGCTTCGGCCATATGCCACGTAGTTTTCGGCGCAGGAATTTCGAGGCTGACTGATCTTAACTTGGCTCGTATTATCACCCAGGGACGTTGACGGCTGAGTGAGGGCAGTGTGGTCGAGGGAGGTTTTCTTGTGGTTTTCTCCGGTGACCTTCCCTTACTCACGAGTGCCAAGAGAGTCCAGAGACCGCGTCGATGTTTTCTGCGGCGAACAACTTCTTCGGTTCTCCTGCGCGCGGTTGCCCATCTGGACCAAGCGTGAACTCGATGGTGTACACCGCGAAACCCTCTCGTTCGAGCTGAAGAAAGGCGATAGTACGGCCGTCGGGTGACCAAGTGGGGCTTGCGACGACACCGGAATTCGTGAGCTGTACCGGTTGGCCCCCTGATGCTGGAATCACAAAAAGGTCATTGGCACTCCCGTTGCGCCCGACGTAAGCGATCCAGTTCCCGTCCGGGGACCATGTCGGGGCATACTGGCCGTCGCCACCTTGTACAAGCGGTGCCAGTTCGCCCGTACGAAGATTGACGACCCAGATGTCGGTCCTCCGACTCAGCCCATCCTCGCGGGTCACTCGATGAACGAAGGCAATGCGAGTCCCGTCCGGAGAGAAGGTGGGTTGGTCCACGTTGTCGCCGAGGCGTGTCGAAGGTTCGAGTCGCTGGGGAGTTCCTCCTTGACTAGGGATGAGCCAAAGGAAGTTTTTGATTGAGTTCAGGTCGGAGACGTAGACGATTGTTGCGCCGTCGGGTGACCAAGCCGGACTGAGTGCCCACACTGCATTTTGCACGTATTCGTAGGAGCCGGGTGTGAAGCCAGGCTGGTTGCGCGTGAGTTGCCGCATGTCCTGGCCGTCGCTTCGCACCACGTAGAGATCCGAGAAGGCATCACCCATTCGGACGAAGGCGATGCGCGTACCATCTGGCGACCAGCGGGGCCAGGCTGCGTTCCCGAGTTCGAGCACGCGGCGTATCTTGCCGTTTTCCCACACGTAGATGTCACCATTCTGCACGAACAAAATCTTGCCGCTTGGGGTAGCAGCGAGCGCCACTCGCTCTTCTGTGGACGGAGAAGCACACGACGGAGCGATAGTCAGCAACAGAGTGAGCATTAGCGCGAGCAGCGATAGCCCAGATCCTCCAACGCGCTTTGGGCCTCGGCGAGTTCGTCCCACGGTCGGCGTTCGTTGCCGTAGATGATGCACTGCTCATGCCCCTTCCCCAAGAGCAAGACGATATCGCCAGGCTGTGCACGTCGGAGTGCCTCCCGAATCGCTGTACGGCGATCTTCGATGCGCAGATAGCTTTGACCTTCGCGTGCACCAGCCGAACGCATCCCTTCAGCGATTTCATCGATAATGAACCACGGATCCTCGAAACGCGGGTCCTCGGACGTGAGGATTGCGAAGTCGGCTAGTTGAGCAGCTATCATGCCCTGGAGCCGGCGTTTGACACGGTCTCGTTCACCAGCACTCCCGAAAACCACTATGACGCGTCCTGTCGCGATCTGTCGCGCGAGCGGCAATACTCGCTGGAAAGACTCTGGCGTATGAGCGTAGTCAACGATCACACTGAACGGCTGTCCACAATCGACTTTCGTGAAGCGACCCGGTACGCGAGTAAGCTGTTCGAGTCCCCGAACGATCACTTCCAGCGGGAGACCCAGTAAGAGCCCGACTCCTGCTGCGGCGAGCGCATTTTCGACGTTCCAAGGTCCAATGAGTTGGAGCGTGACATCGGCGATCTGCTCGCCGATATGTAAACGGAAAGCGGTTCCCTTGGTAGAGACACGGATCGCGTCAGCAGTCAGCTGCGCATGTTTCCTGGTGGAATACCAGAGAATTGGCGTGTCTCCAGCGAAATGCGCCAGCGAGCGAGCTCCCTCATCATCAGCGTTCAACACGATGCCTGTTGGATACGGGCGGGTGCCCCGATCGCGAACGAACTCGAGCAGTTTCCCTTTTGCTCGTCGGTAGTTCTCGATTGTGCCGTGAAAGTCCAAATGCTCCTGGGTGACGTTGGTTACTACTGCAATGTCGAACGGACAGTGGTCGAGGCGATGAAGGACAAGCCCGTGACTTGTCGCCTCGAGAACGGCCCACTCCACATTGACAGCACGCATGTCGGCCAAAAGGCGTTGCACGTCGAGTGACTCAGGGGTCGTTTGACGCAGGTCATGCTGATACCACGTGTCACCGATGCGGATCGCGACCGTCCCGATTAGTCCAGTGCGGTAGCCTGCTGCTCGCAGAATACTGTCAATGAGAAAGGTTGTGGTAGTTTTCCCATCGGTTCCGGTGACACCGACAAGCCCCAGACTCTGAGCTGGAAACTGATAAAAACGGGCAGCGAGAGTTGCCAGGGCTACTCGAGTATCCGCTACACGGGCAATTGCTGGCAGCTGCACAGTTGCTTGATTTGGCCATTCTTCCACGAGTGCTGCGACCGCACCACGAGTGCGAGCGTCGGCAAGATACAAATGGCCGTCAGTGTGCTCGCCACGAAGCGCAACGAAGAGGCTGCCTGGACTGGCGCACCGTGAATCGTACACGATGGAATTGATGTCAACAGTGGGATCACCTTGGATTTCCACGGGAAGATCGCGAAGCAATTCCTGGAGTTCCGGCATGTGATCAGGCTCCTAACGGGCGCAGGCGACGCCACAGCCAAACCAGGAGCGGCTGCCGAACGAGCTCCCGCGTGCCGGGGTAAGTATACGGATGCCCACCGAAGCCAAGCTTGAAGCGGTAGACACCCCATAGTCCGATGCGGACGTTAAGGTGGTTTTCGTCTGTGTCGGGGGGAAGTTCGTTTGACTCAGGAATGCCCCAGAGGTCGTACCACCGGCAGCCTCTTGCGCGAGCCCATTGCATTGCGGCCCACTGAACCGCGTAGGCTGGCATATGTCGTTGCAGTTCGGTTCTGGAGGCGCCATACAAGTACACGGCCTCCTCCCCAAAGCGAACAACCAATGCCGCCGCAGCCGGCTGCCCCTCGAATTCTGCGAAGAGCAGTGCAGCGTCTTCGTTGAATGCACGGAGAAGATCGCTGAAGTAGTCGATGCGGTGAATACCGAAGCCGTCTCTCTCGGCTGTCTCACGGAGGAGTTCGTAGAACGTTGGGAGTTCTGCGAGCGAGGCTTGACGAGTGGTCACACCCCGCCGAAACGCAAGGCGCACGTTGTAGCGCGTTTTCGGCTTCATCTGGTTGAGAAGCTGGTCGTCGTCGCCGAGGGGGACACGCAGCGTACGCCGGGGCTGGATGACAAAGGGACTTGGACGCCAACCGAGATGTTCCGGTAGAAGCGCAAGACCACGCTCATCTTCTGGTTCGGCAAGGACGATGATCGCACGGGTGGCGTGGGCGAGCCGGTCGACAGCCTCCCGAAAAGCGACAGCCAATTCAGGCGACACAGCGTCTGCCAGTGGGCCACGGGGGATGTAAAGAACAGATAACCCGTAGGCACGCCGCACCAGAATCTGGGCGAGGCCAGTAGCACCGCCGATGCGAACGATAATCCGATAAGGTTTCCAGCCGTGTCGCCCCTTGAACTCGCCCCACCGCCAGCTCTGGAGGAGGCGGCCCCCAAGGTGTAAGACGAGTGCATCCCATGTTTCTGAGTCTTCAATCGTCTGTGCAGGGGCCGGGAGCGTCACCATGGTGTCGGCCGGAGAGGATCAGCGGCGAAAACCGCTTCGGCGAGTGCCTCTTCCGCAGCCTCCCGCACCACCGGATCGGCTGAGCGGGCGAGCCGACGGAGAACATTCGTGGCCACTGTGCCGCCGATTCGTCCCAAAGCGAGGATCGCCGCTCCTTGGACATCGCGATCGGGATCGCTCGTGAGACCAATTAAATCGTCGACAGCTTCCTCTGCGCCTAACTCGCCGCAAGCGGTCGCGGCCTCGTAGCGGCGTTCAGGATCCTCGCTGTGGAGTTCGTCCAGCAGGAGGGGAAGCCAGCGGCGGTCGAGTGAGCGTCCCATGGCATACAATGCACTGGCACGCAACAGCGGGTCTCCTGACCAGTATGCCTCCTCGATTGCTGCAATAACTGTCGCATCCGCATAGACAGCGGCAGACTCGAGTGCTCGGCGTCGAACGTCGATTGGTTCTCGTGGGTCCAGCAGAGCAATGAGTGCGGTGCGCAGTTCCTCGCTCTCCTGGCTGGGGAGTCGGCCTAAGACGTCAAGTTCAGCGAACCGCCCAAGAACTTGAGCGAGTGCCGCGCGGACTGGAATCTCAGTCTCAACCGCGAGTCGCGCCAGCAGTCTTCTCAGGACGGCGGGATCTTCTTCCTCCCAAAGCCCCTCCACAGCGCTTCGTCGCACTTCAGCATCAGGGTCGTCAAGCGCGACAAGGAAGACCTGACGGAAATTCAATGAAAGGTTCAACTCGCTCAGTTCGACCATCTCGCTTACAATCCGCCGGCGATTGGCAACCGGAACCGTTGGCCACAGCTCGCGCAGGGTGCGAGCTGTGGCACGAGGGAGATCGGATAGTTGGGCGATATCGCTTGCGCGGACTTGTCCGCTCAGGCGGGTGAGAAGTTTCTGAAGATCGGACGTCCCTACCATGTCACCTCGTGTGTCTGTCATCGATGTGGTGTGAAGTAGTACAGGTCTGCGACGTCGGGATCCGCTTCAAATTGCGGAAACTCTCCGGAGGTCAGGAGTTGACGGATCTTATCCGCACTCAATGGGCGCTCGACATTGACCCCCGCAACGAGATCATCGAGCGTTGCCATGTAACGCGGCGACTCTGCCGTACCGACGTTCTCTCCAACCCGCTCGAAGGTGATCTCCAGGACACGCTCGTATGAGCGGCGCGTTCGTTCGTCGAGTGGTTCCTGGCCGGCAAAGCGCGGGAACCGTTGCTCGGTGAGCAACATGCTGTCCTGGACCGCGCAGAAATACGTTGTGGGCTTGAAGATGTACTTGCGCTGCTTCTCGTCCAGTGCCAGGAGGCGGCGCTCCTGCCGAGAGATCGGCAGATAGTCGATGATAAAGTGCCCGGGTTGTTCTGAGCGCTCGATGGTGATCAGTGCGCCCGCGACAAGGTTGGCGGCGAAGAAGCGCTCGAACCCGAAGAGAAAACCCCCGCGATTCGCCGTCGGGTAGCGGAGTTCCACGTAGAACGTCTCGTGTGTCTGTGGTGCCTCAAAGCGGAGGAGGGCTCGGGTCTGACTCGGGTACACGCGTGGTGGCAAGACTGAGGCAAGCAAGGCATTGTAGGGCAAGACGCCGTGGTAATGCTCATAGAAGGTCAGAACGTGATCGACGACAGCCTCGCTGCCCGGAGTGATCCCCTGAAGTTCTTCCAGCAGGAACCGGTAATCCTGTCCAATGTCGGCTGGGCGGCGCTTCGGAGCAGGAACCGGGTTCACCTCGCGCACGGTCCAAGCATGACCGCCCGGAACGCCGACGAATTCGAAATCGTCTTCGCTCGCCAGCCGTGCATCCAGGGCGAGCTGTTGCAAAGCGAAGTCGGGAGCAGTCGGGCGGACTCCCAAGACGACTTCGAGGAGCTCGGCATCAGTCAGTGGCTCACCGCGTTCGACGATGTACTCGCGAATGCGTCGTACATCTCCTCGGGACAAGCGCGGCACAAGCTCGGCTGGAGCCCAGAGATCACCGAATCCAACGACTTCCGGTGTGCTGCCGAGTGTCGCGCGGATCGCAGCAGCGAGCTCCTCGTCGGAAAGCACTGAGATGTCTTCAACGACCTGGAGGCGCGGCTGCTCGACGACCTCGACTTCCTCGACCGGCGGGTGTTCTTGCTCACTTACTGCTGGTACCGGCTCGGCGACCGGTGGCCGACGCACCGGGGCCACCGCCTCCGGCGGTGGCTCCATGAAGCGCCGGGGAAGTTGATGCGCTGTGTCGATCAGTGCCTCGGGGGGCAAGGGGGGCTTTCCGGCACGTGTGGTTGCAACGAGTACTTTCCCTTCTTCGGTCTCCAGGGCGAAGACATGCGCGTTTGCGGCGATCGCCTTCTGGAGCCGCTCCTCCCACTCGGCAGACGACACAGCCGGATCAACAGTCGAGAAATGCTCGGCGAGAACCGCCAAAGGAACCCGAATCGGCGCGTTCAAGGGATAAAAGCGTGCTGTCGCACGGAGCAAGGCAAACACACGCTGTGCGAGGCGCTGTTCCTCCTCGCTGCCCAGAAACTCGATCTCCGGCAGAGTTGACAGCTGAGTCGTCTCAGCCACGTCGTAGGCTCCCTTTGTTCACAAGTCGCGGCTCGTCATGCAGTTTGGAGACGCTCGCGAAGCAGGCGCACGAGTTCCTCCGTGGACGCCGGACGACCGAGCTCGCGGAGGATCTGCACGAGCGTCTTCTGGACTTCTGGGCTCAGGGTCGGTGTGGACATGCCACCCCCTTCAGTCACGCTACCAAACAAGGATACCTCCTCGCCGTCTACCTCGCAACAGGGGGCAGCGTGCACTGGGAGCGTGTCGACCGTCCTATCAGCTAAGTAGTGTCCGAAATACTCATTGCACCGCGGGGAATGGCGACAGGACCATCAGCTGTGGGATCCTCCTTGCGCACCTAATATTCCCTCGGGGATCCAAGTGTCACGTGCGAGCGAGGGCGAGCGCCACAGCGCCGATCACCGGCGCGTCCGCGCCAAGTTCGGCGAACGCGACTCGCACGCGACGCAGCGAGGCCGGGTACGCAAACTGCCGCACCCGCGCCTGGAGTGGCTCCAGGAGGTCGTGACCAGCTTCGGCGACTGGTCCACCAATGATGACCGCTTCGGGATTGAGCGTAGCAATCAAAGAGGCGATGGCCAAACCGAGCATCTGAACTGTGTCATCGAGCACCCGCCGAATGGTCGGGCTCAACCGGGCGAACTCGAATAAGCGGCGAGTTGTCAACTGACCTGCCAGCAGTTGCTGTCCGGGATCGTCCGGAGCCAAGAGCAAAGCTTCCAGGACGCGAGCGATGATCGCAGGTTCAGAAGCATAGGCCTCGAGATGCCCTGGCTTCCCACACGAACAAGTTGGTCCTCCAGCCGTCACCACAATATGACCGATCTCACCCGCAGTATTGCTCGCGCCATAGACGAGGCGCCCATCAACGATGATGCCGCCGCCCACGCCTGTCCCGAGATGAAGATAGATCACTGTCTGACAACCGCGGGCTGCCCCGAAGACCGCTTCACCGAAGGCCGCGGCGCGAGCATCATTTTCCAGAACAGTTGGAATACCAAGGCGCTCCTCAATTAATGCTGCTAAGGGGTACTGCTCGAAACCGGGTGAACGGGGTGACAGAATGGTCAGGCCACGCACCGGATCGACCGGTCCACCAAACGCAATGCCGGCTGCCTTGACATCGAGGTGGGCCAAACCAGCGCGCGTCGAGGCCAGGTGGGCGAGCTGGGTCAAGCGGCGCAGTACACCTGATGCATCCAAGTTATCGAGCGGTTCCGATGCTTCACCAAGAATCCGCCCCGTTCCATCAGCAACTGCTGCACGCAGCATCCCACCTGCGATCGCGAGTCCAAGGACTCGGTCGGTTGCCGCTGGCGGGCGGGCTCGGAACCGCCGGACAGTCAACTCCGTCATCGTTCGAGATCCGGTCAACTCAACGACGCGACACTTTAGGCGTTGTATCCTACCACCCACGATCGAGAGCGGGGAAGGACTCCAGGAAGGTGGAGACGCGACAGTCGGTCGAGCTAGAGCAGCCCAAAGTGGACTATGTCATCGGGCTGGGTTTTGCTCTCTTCGGTGTCTTGGCCGTTTCGACCAGTGCCGTCTTAATCCGATTGGCTGAAGGTGTCAGCGCGTTCGAGATCGCGTTTTGGCGACTTGTGGTGGCCACGAGCGTGCTGCTCCCCTTTATCCGACCCAGTCGAGCCTTAGACGCCATGCGCAGTGTGGGGTGGATGCGACTCGCACTCTATGGTGGAACGCTCGCGGTGCACTTCGTTGCATACAACGCTGCCTTGCGCTTTGCGCCGGTCGCGCACGTTCTTCCGTTGCTCTACACCTCTACCATTATGCTTGCTGCTCTTTCCGCGCTTGCACTTCGCGAGCCGTTACGCCGAGCCCAGTTGATGGGCATTGTTATTGTTCTTGCCGGTGTTGTTGTCCTCGCCGGTTTCGAGCCCAAGTTCAATGCGCGTATCGCTCTTGGGGACGGCCTGGCATTGGTCTCGGCGGCAGCATATGCCGCTTATTCACTGGTGGGAAGGCGGGAGCGGACACGTCTGCCGCTCTTTGTCTATGCAGTCGCAGTGTATGGATTTGCGGCATTATGGGTTCTACCGTTTGCGCTTGTAGCGGCCGTGCAGAGCGGCGCTGGACTAGCACGCTACGATTGGAACGTCATCTTGGCGTTACTTGGTCTTGGGCTTATACCCAATACTCTCGGCCATACCTTGTACAACGCGAGTGTGCGCCGTCTAAATGCTGCCGTTGCGAACGTGGTTTATACACAGGAGATGACCGGAGCCATCATTTTGGCCTGGCTGATCCTGGGCGAGATTCCCAGCACCAACGCGGTTGTTGGTGCCGCGATCATGTTGCTCGGAATACTGCTCGTTTTGCTGGGTTAGTGTAGTGCAGCAAGCAGAGCGGCCGCGGTGGCCATGTCGTAGAGTTCGACTTCCACTTCGCTGCCCGCTGGAGCCTCCGACCACTCCTCTGGGATGACTGCGAGGCTGTTGCCGCGCGCAAGTCCGGTCAGTATGCCAGATCCTTGGTTCGGTACCGGAGTAACGAACAACCGCCCGTTTTGTGCCTCGACTTGAGCACGAACGAAGTGCCGTCGCTGCCCGCGGTTGTCGACTCGTTGTGTCAATGTCGCCCGCACACGCAGCGGTTCGAGTTCGCTCCGTCCAAGGAGACGGAGCAAGGCCGGACGTGCGAATTGGAGGAAGGCAACCACGCTCGCGACCGGGTTTCCAGGTAGCGCGATAACTGGGGTCTCGTCAATGAAGCCAAAGGCCATCGGTTTACCAGGTTTGATACGTACCTGCCAGATCTCGAATCGACCACGACGACGAAGGAACTCTTTCACCCGATCGTAGTCACCCTGTGAGACACCGCCAGAGGTCAAAATCAGATCCGCATCACGAGCAAGGTGGAAGTGCCGTTCGAGATCGGAGTCTTGGTCGGAGGCGATACCGATGAGATGAGGGATTCCACCGGTCTGTAACACTAGCGCTGCGAGGACAATGCTATTGGTATTCCGGATCTGCCCTGGCTCAAGCGGCCGATCGGGCGGGACGATTTCATCACCAGTCGCGAGAATCGCGACATGTGGTCGAGGATGAACGAGAACCCAGGTATGACCCAGCGCGGCCAGGATTCCAAGATGCGCTGGCCCGAGTACCGTTCCCGCCTGCAAGACAAGGCTTCCTGATGGGATGTCTTCTCCGGCGGGACGCACATTTTCTCCGGGAAGAACCGCACGCCGTATTGTGACGGTCTCGCGTCGACCCCTAAGGTTCTCCGTGTCGGCTTCGTCTGTCTCCTCAAAGCGAACCACAGCGTCGGCCCCGGGTGGAAGGACGGCACCCGTCATAATGCGAACCGCTGTACCAGGTTGTACAGCGAGGTTCCCAGCATTCGGTGAATGGGGACGCGGCCTGGCACCACCGGCGGGAGCCTCACCGATCACACGTAAGGTCACCGGACGATCAGGGCTTGCTCCGACTGTATCAGCAGCGCGGACCGCATATCCGTCCATTGCTGAGTTAGTAAATGGCGGTACCGGTTCGTGGGCCCAAACCGACTCTGCAAGCACCAGTCCGAGTGCCTCCAGCAATGGCAAACGCCGTGGAGGCAGAGCAACAAAGTGGTCGAGTATCCTCTTCCGCGCCTCGTCAACACTGATGAACTGCTGCCGTGGACCGGAGGAGTGGGTTGCGGTGCTCGCCATGATGCTCCTCCTTAAACGCCCTTGCTCCTATGCGAGTTGCCGCATTGCTTGCACGAGCTCGCGGACCGCTGCTGCAGAGCGGTGAAGAGCCGCGCGCTCTTCGTCCGTAAGTTCGATCTCGATGACCTGCTTGACACCGCCGGCTCCAAGCTTGATGGGGACGCCAACGTAGAGGTCGGTGATGCCGTACTGTCCAGTGAGATAGGTGCTGGCTGCGAGGACGCGGTTCTCATCGAGCAAGACGGCCTCGACCATTTCGGCAACAGAGGCTGCTGGAGCATAGAAGGCACTCGTCCCGAGTAGGCGGACGATTTCACCACCACCGTCACGAGTGCGCTCGACGATTGCCTGGATGCGCTCGGGCGGAATGAGTTGTGTGATCGGAATCCCCGACACAGTGGTATAGCGCGGCAACGGAACCATCGTGTCTCCATGCCCGCCGAGCACCATTGCATGCACATCACGTGGAGAGACACCGAGTTCCATTGCGACGAAGGTTCGGAACCGGGCAGCATCGAGGACTCCAGCCTGGCCGATAACGCGCTCAGACGGGAAACCAGAGGCCTCGAGGGCGACGTGACACATTGCGTCGAGCGGATTGGTCACGACAATGATGACCGCGTTAGGCGAAAGAGGAGCTGCTTGCTCGGTCACACTGCGGACAATGTTCATGTTGACGCGCAAAAGATCGTCCCGGCTCATACCTGGCTTGCGTGGCGAGCCGGAGGTGATCACGATCACGTCCGAGCCGGCGGTCGCCTCATACCCATTGCTGCCGACGATCTCACAGTCATAACCGATAACAGGTCCGGCCTCGAGTAAGTCGAGTGCCTTACCCTGCGGAAGGTTTTCGACAATATCCACCAAAACAATATCAGCGATGTTGCGTTCGGCAAGATACTGGGCTGTGGTTGCGCCGACTGCACCTGCGCCGATGATCGAGACCTTCCGTCGCATCCTTCTATGCCTCCATTGGACGCTTGCCCTCGCGTGCCGTCTATCACCGGTATCCTAGCACACAGCTAACGCGATTCGTGGGATACAATCGCGCGAGACCGGCGCGTTGCTGGGAGAGGGTAGCCGGTGATTGAACGAATCGCACTTATTGGACTGAGTGGCTCAGGGAAGAGTGCTATCGCTCCGCTGCTCGCGGACCGGCTCGGCTGGAGACCGGTTGATACGGACCGGATGGTCGAGGAGCGGTTTGGGCTTCCGATCCCGGAGATTTTCGCACGATTCGGCGAGTCGGTGTTTCGTGCAGCGGAGCGTGAGGCGCTGCTCGAGGCGACGGCGCAGCGCCACGTTGTCATCGCGACTGGTGGGGGGATTGTGCTCGACGAGCGGAACTGGGTTCCGCTCCGTTCGGGCACAGCCGTCGTGCATCTCACCGCGCGTATCGAAACGCTTGCCGCACGGCTCCGCTCACAATGGGCGTTGGACGCCGCGTCCGCTCGGCCGCTACTGGCCGGTGATCTGGAAGCGCGGTTGCACATGCTCTGGGAGCAGCGTCGCGCGCTGTACCAGCGGGCTGATATCGTCGTGGAAACCGACGGGCGGACTCCCGAGGAACTCGTAGAAGTGATCGCCGCAGCGGTTCATTCACGTGCGGAGCGCGGACTAATCCCGTTTCTCGCCCTGGCGAGCGCAACAGGCCGCTCGGATCTCTACGTCCAGTCGGGGCTGCTCGCTGCGCTCGGTGAGCTTGCACGGCATCGCTGGCCAGATGCGCGGCGGGCGTTCGTGATTACAGATGATCATGTCGCGCGGCACTGGGGTGAGCCTACCCGACGTGCTCTTGAGGCCGGTGGCTTTGACGTCAGTGTGCTTCGCATCCCTCCGGGAGAAACATCGAAAATTTTAACCACGGTTGAGTGGTTACTTGATCAGCTATTAGGGCATGGTATCGAACGCACTGATATTGTCGTCGCTCTTGGAGGGGGAGTAATTGGGGATCTTGCCGGATTCGTGGCGTCGATCGTGCTCCGCGGAGTTGGACTGGTACAGGTCCCAACAAGTCTCCTCGCGATGGTCGATGCGAGCGTGGGGGGGAAGACCGGAGTTGACCACCAACTCGGGAAGAACTTGATCGGGACCTTTTATCAACCGCACCTCGTGGTCGCGGATCCGACTGTACTCGAAACGCTCCCAGAGGCGGAGCGCCGTTCTGGCTGGGCGGAGGTTGTGAAGCACGCGATGATTGAGTACTCGGCAACATGCCAAAGTGTTGTTCCTCCGTTGGTGGAGTTACTCCAGCAGCGACGCTTTGAGGACTGGTGGCATTCGACGGATCTGGATGAGGTGATTCGGCGGAACATTGCGATTAAGGCGAGCGTTGTGGCTCAGGACGAACGGGAGAGCGGATTACGGCGAATCCTCAATTATGGGCATACGCTGGGACACGCCATTGAAGCGGCCAGCGCATATCAGCTACGCCACGGTGAAGCTGTAGCGCTCGGTCTGCGGGCGGCAGCACGTATTGCGCAGCAAATGGGGCTCTGCAGCGAGGAACTGGTCCCACTCCAGGACGAACTCTTAGACGCGGCGGGCTTGCCGCGTACCGCGACCCTTCCAGTGGAGGAAGTACTCGCGTGTCTCCGGTATGACAAGAAGGTTGCTGGCGGGATGCCGACCTGGATTCTTCCGGTCGAACCAGGTCGTGTGGTCGTGCGACGAGATGTTCCCAGTCAGTTGGTCCGGGAGGTGGCTGCCGCGCTCCTCACTGCGGGCTAGGGTCACGGCTGGTCATGCGAGGAGGACCGGATGGCCGAGAGGGAAGCGACCTGGCGCCCCATGCAGTGGACGGGGGATGCGCTGATTCTCCTCGATCAAACGGCGCTCCCTCGTGAGGAACGGTATCTAGAGTGTCGGACGGCTGAGGAGGTTGCAGCAGCGATTCGCGAGATGCGAATCCGGGGAGCGCCAGCGATCGGAATCGCTGCGGTGGCGGGCCTCGCGCTGGCACTTCGTGGCAGCGCCAGCACAGGAGGTGACTGGAGGCAAGCTTTCGAGGCTGCTGCGCGCCTCCTCGAGAGTACGCGGCCGACAGCGGTCGATCTTTTCCATGGGCTCGAACGTGCACGAGAGCGGATCGTGGGCGCCACGGATCCTGAAGAGGCCGCTCAAGTCCTCTCGGATTTCGTGAAGGAATTGCTGGAACGGCAGTGGGCAATCGACCAAGCGATTGCCGAGCATGGCGCAGGGCTCCTGCCGCGAGGCGCACGAGTACTGACACACTGTAACACCGGCGCGCTGGGGACCGGTGCCTACGGAACGGCGCTGGGAATTGTGCGACGCGCGTACGAGCTCGGACATCTTGACCATGTGTGGGTGACGGAGACGAGACCGCGACTACAAGGTGCCCGGTTGACGACGTGGGAACTGCGGCGACTCGGGATTCCGCACACATTGATCGTGGATGGGGCCGCAGCCTGGTTGATGGCACGAGGTGAGATTCAGGCAGTGGTGGTAGGAGCAGACCGGGTGGCGGCGAATGGAGACGTCGCCAATAAGATTGGCACGCTCGCCTTGGCCGTCGCGGCAGATCGTTTTCGCGTTCCCTTCTACGTGGCTGCGCCACTCTCCACTTTCGATCCGAACGTGAGTGCAGGATCGGCGATTCCGATTGAGGAGCGAGATCCGGCAGAAGTGCTACGCTTGGGAGAGGCCTGGATTGCGTCGGCCGAGACCTCAGTGTGGAATCCTGCTTTCGACGTGACGCCAGGCTCACTCATCACAGCGCTAGTGACTGAGTATGGCGTCGTACCGTCACCTGACAGACCGAAGATTGCGGCACTTTTGGCGGCGAGCGGTGCTGCACGGCAAGTCGGGGCCAGAGAAACGGAGCGGGACGAGCGGTGAGTGAGCATGTGGCAATTCCGTACGACATCGCAGATCCGGGGCTTGCGGAACAGGGCCGACAGCGGATCGAGTGGGCTCGCCGTGAAATGCCAGTATTACAGCTCTTGCGAGAACGGTTCGCGCGTGAGCGGCCCCTGGAAGGGATCCGCATCGTCGCCTGTGTGCACGTGACAACGGAAACCGCAAATCTGGCCTACACGCTTCGGGCGGCGGGAGCTATCCCGGTGATCTGCGCGAGTAATCCGCTGTCGACGCAGGATGATGTGGCTGCTGCACTCGTCGCCGACGGTTTTTCGGTGTACGCCCGCAAGGGTGAGGATGCGGCGACGTACTATCGGCATATCAATCTCGCACTTGATCATCGACCGCATTTGATCATCGACGATGGTGCTGATGTCGTGACGACTGTTCATCGGGAACGCCGCGACGTCTTAGAGTTTGTGATTGGCTCGACTGAAGAGACGACGACCGGAGTGATCCGACTGCGGGCTCTTGCACGGGATGGCCTGTTGGCCTTTCCAGCGATCGCAGTCAACGATGCCCAGACAAAGCATTTCTTCGACAATCGTTACGGAACCGGGCAAAGTACGATCGACGCGATCCTTCGCGCCACGAACATACTGCTCGCTGGGAAGACAGTGGTCGTGGCGGGATACGGCTGGTGCGGTCGAGGGATCGCAATGCGGGCACGAGGTATGGGAGCTCAGGTCGTCGTGACCGAGGTCGATCCCGTGCGGGCGCTTGAGGCCGCGATGGATGGCTATCGTGTTCTCCCAATGAGGGAGGCTGCGCGAGTCGGTGATCTCTTCGTCACAGCGACGGGGAACATCCATGTGATCGATCGTGAGCATTTCCTTGTGATGAAGCATGGGGCGATTCTCTGCAATGCTGGCCATTTCAATGTTGAAATCAATCTGGAGGCGCTGGCAGAACTTGCTGTTGAAAGGCGGACTTTGCGTCCCGCCGTGGAGGAGTTCGTCTTGCCAGATGGGCGTGGGCTGGTTGTGCTTGCCGAAGGCCGCTTGGTGAATCTCGCTGTCGCCGAGGGACATCCGGCGAGTGTGATGGACATGAGCTTTGCGAACCAAGCGTTGGCCTGTGTGTATCTGGTTCAGCGTCGAGGGGAACTAACCCCTGACGTCCATCAAGTTCCGGAAGACATCGATCGGCATGTTGCGCTCTTGAAGCTTCAAAGCATGGGGATCGAAATCGACCGGCTGACGCCGGAGCAAGAGGCGTATCTCATGTCCTGGCAGCACGGAACGTGATAGGCCAGTAGTCGAGGTCGGCGAAGGATCGTTCGATCAGCAAGCGAAGGGGTTGGGAAAAGTGACGCTGAGCATCATGCGTGCCCCGCGAACGTTCTTCACGTCAGAATCCGTGACCGAGGGGCATCCCGACAAACTGTGTGATCAGGTTTCCGATGCAGTGCTCGATGCTGTTTTGGAACAGGATCCATCAGGACGCGTTGCTTGCGAAGCGGCGACGACGACGGGCTTGATGATCATCATCGGAGAGATTACAACGAAAGCACGCGTCGATTATGCGGAAATCGCGCGCCAAGTCGTCGCCGAGGCAGGGTACACGACATCGGAGTTTGGGATTGATGGTCGTACCATGGGTGTCATCCTCTCGGTGAAGGAACAGGCTCCGGAGATCGCACAAGGGGTCTCCGAGTCGTTAGAAGTGCGTGAGGGGATCGCGGTAGACGAGTTCGACCGTATCGGTGCTGGCGACCAGGGGATGGTCGTCGGATTCGCTTGCACTGAGACGCCAGAGTTGATGCCTCTGCCGATCGCATTGGCACATGGCCTTGTCCGGCGGCTTGCCTTCCTGCGGAAGGCGAAGGTGCTGCCCTATTTGCGGCCTGATGGAAAGAGCCAGGTCACGGTCGAGTATCGGTATGGGCGGCCGGCACGTGTAGCAACGGTCGTTTTGTCGGCGCAGCATGATCCCGATGTGTCGCAAGAGCAGCTCCGCCGTGATCTGACTGAGGCGGTTATCCGCGAGGTGATCCCCGGGGAGTTGCTCGATCGCGAGACCGAAATTCTGATCAATCCGAGTGGGTCATTCGTGCTTGGTGGTCCGCGGGCCGATGCGGGCATGACCGGCCGGAAGATCATGGTTGATACGTACGGTGGCATGGCACGGCACGGCGGTGGAGCCTTTTCCGGAAAGGACCCGACAAAGGTCGATCGCTCAGGCGCATACGCGGCACGCTATGTTGCGAAGAACGTGGTTGCGGCGGGTCTCGCGGATCGATTCGAAATTCAGATTTCGTACGCGATTGGTCGCGCGCGTCCGGTTGCGATCCATGTCGAGACGTTTGGAACTGGCCGAATCGACGAAGAACGACTCGTGGAACTGATCCGGCGGCATTTCGATTTGCGCCCTGCGGCCATCATCCATGGACTTGGACTGCAACGGCCGCTCTACCGACAGGTTGCGGCTTACGGACACTTCGGACGCCCAGATCTGGATCTGCCTTGGGAACGGACAGATAAGGCGGAACTTTTGAGGGCTGAAGCAGGAGTTGTGGGAAGTCTACCCGAACGGTAAAGGAGCGCGGCCGCGCGATGCGGAGGGCCTTGATCACCGGTGCGTCCGGCTTCGCTGGAAGTCACTTGGCAGCACATTTGGCATCCTCGGGACGCTGGGAGGTGATCGGGCTCTCGGCTCGCCCGAGCGCGCCGTCGCCGTATTTCGTCCAGCATCTGGTTTGTGACCTACTCAATGGCGAACTGGTCCGGCGGACAATCACCTACTGGCGACCGGAGGTGATTTTCCATCTTGCGGCCGTCAGTTACGTTCCGCGATCGTTCCAAGATCCGGTCGGAACGATCGCAAACAATATGATTGGTCAAGTACACTTGCTCGAGGCAGCACGGACACTCGATCCGCCCCCGATCGTCATTGTGGTGAGTTCCTCTGATGCCTACGGTCTGGTTCACGAGGACGAGCTGCCGGTGACAGAGGCGCAGCCGTTTCGGCCGCTGAGCCCGTACGGCGTGAGTAAGGCCGGTCAGGATCTCCTTGGGCTGCAGTACTACTTGGCCTATGGCTTGCCGGTGGTGCGGGTTCGGCCATTCACCCATATTGGCCCCGGACAAAGCGAGCGTTTCTCGATATCTGGATTTGCACGGCAGATCGCCGAGGCTGAACTCGGTCTAGCACCCCCTGTTCTGCTCGTCGGCGATTTGAACGTTGAGCGTGACCTGCTTGACGTGCGTGATGTCGTCCGTGCGTATGAGCTTGTTGCTGACCAGCGCTTCGTTGGACAAGTGTTCAATATTGCCAGTGGATACTCCTGGAAGTTGGCCGAGGTGGTAGAGCGTTTACTCGCGATGGCGCGACTTCCGCTCCGTGTTGAACAAGACCCGGGGAGACTGCGGCCGGTGGAAGTACGAGTGTTACGCGGTGATGCAAGTGCATTGCGAGCAGCTACTGGCTGGCGCCCGGAAATTCCGCTCGAACAGACGCTCGCTGACACGCTCGACTATTGGCGACGGACGCTGCGGCGAGGTCGCTCGACAGAGTAAAGCGGTCGTGCTTGGACGGTAAGGTATCCGTCGGCGAACTCGAGTGAGACAATCGTGGAAGATCCCCGGCTTGGAACGAGCGGGTGGGCACTCCACGCGAGAAAACGCTCAACGTGCCAGTTCTGTCCGTGGCGATCGCAGATCGTGACGTTGTAACCGAGCGGGAGAACGCCAGCCAAGAAGTGTGCAGCGCGCCAGCAGGGCCAGGTCCAATCGATCGTGGACTCTTCTGGTCCTGGAAGTGGTGCCCACCCGGAAGAGACGGACTCGGCCGGTGTCATGTGCGCGGTACGCTCCCCGCGGAGAACCCGGAGGAGTAATCCGACTCCATACCAAGCAAGCCAAGCCTCGAGCCGATCACCAGGGAAGGCGAGTGGAAGAGTGCAATGAACCTGCGCCAGAAGCGGACCGGAGTCCAGTTGCTCTGTGATGCAATGCAGGGTTACGCCAGTCGTAAGGCAGCCGTCACGATACTGCCAAAAGAGCGGTGCTGGTCCGCGGTAGGCTGGTAGGGGAGAGGGGTGGATATTAAGCATTCCGCGGGGATAAGAGGCTGCCACCTCCTTTGGTAGCTTCCAGGGAAAACATGACACGAGTCCGAGTTCAGCGGACAGTTGAGTGGTATGCGTCAATTCGTAGAGCTCTGAACGTCGGTTGATAGTGACGATAGGGATGTTTTTGCGACGGGCGATGGCGTACGGATCGGTGTGCCAGATTGCAAGGGGCACAGCCGACCCTATTGGGTGCTGCGGTGGAGCGCCAGCGACGATGAGACCTTGTACGGGAATCTCGGCCTGGAGCAGAGCGTGTAGTGTGACTGCAGTTTGACGACTTAAGGAGCCCCAGAGCACAACGCGAGGCAATCGAGACGATTTTGACATAGTCGGTTCCTGTTCGTTACCCTTGCCGCAGTGTTTGACGAGACGACGAATGAGGACGGCTCACAATGACGCGTATGGTCTACTGCGTGAAGCTTAAGCGGGAATTGCCCGGCCTTGAGCGGCCACCTTTCCCCGGCCCGCTGGGAGAGCGCATCTACCGCGAGATATCCCAGGAGGCCTGGGAGATGTGGCGTGAGTATCAGACGATCGTGATCAATCATTACGGTTTGAATCCAGCTGACCCGGAGGATCGTGCAATTCTCCGTGAGCATATGGAAGCGTTCTTCTTCGGCGAAGAAGAGGAGCTGCCGGAGGGCTGGGTGCCACCAGGCGTTGGACAACCGGCGAAAGGTGGTCCAGCTCGCAAGAAGTGAGCGAATGCTCATACGCGCCGAGCAGTGATGAGAGGGAGCTCGGGGGCGAGGCGAATCCGGAGCTGCGCGTGAGCACGTCGTAGTGCAGCCTCAACTTCGTATGGGTCGTCTCCCTGTGCGAAGATAAAACCCAAATAGCTCGCTCCTTCCGGCAATGGAACAATCCGATGGTTGCGCTTCACAGTGATCTCGATACCGGTAATACCGGGTACCCGCTGCGCTTCGGCAATACCATCAACGCCTTTCAAGATGCCCCGACCCGGTATCGGAATCATCATGACACCAACCGCGCCTGATCGGCGATCTCGGGAGGGAATCGGATCGCCGACCGCATGGGCGAGAATGAGCTCTTCGAGCGTCGTCCCGGTCCCAAACTCGAGGATGCGCGAACACAGACCACCGATGGACCGTCCGGCTACTTCGATGACCCAAGGCCCCTGATCATTCACCCGAAGCTCAGCATGGATCGGTCCGGTTTGGAGCCCGAGCGCTTGCGCGGCCTGCCTGGTGGCGGAGACGATCGCTGCTTGCGTTTCGGGTGGCAACCGCGACGGCGTCACGTAGATCGTCTCCTCAAAGTACGGACCGTCGAGCGGGTCAGGTTTGTCAAACAGGGCGAGGACCTCTAGCTTGCCATCGGTCAATAGCCCTTCTAACGCGACCTCGAAACCAGGCACGAACGGCTCGACGAGAATGGACGCCTGCTGCAGGTTCATCCCGTCACTCTCTAGGATGGCGCGGACACGTTCGAACGCGTCCGTGAACTCGTTTCGATTATTTGCTCGGATGACGCCACGACTGCCGGAGAGCCGAGTAGGCTTGATTACACATGGATAGGAGACGTGGGCTGCAATTTCTGCCGGGTTTGCGAGGGCGGGGAACGCTTGAGCCTTCGGCGCTGGAACACCGGCTGCTGCGAAGCGCTGCCGCATGATCCATTTGTCGCGTGCGGCGAGCGCTGCACTGGGGTCATTGCTTGGAAGGCCCAGCTGCTCAGACACCAGCGCAGCGAGGAGTGTCCCGGAGTCGTCGACGGGTACGACAGCGCGAACTGGATGTGTTCGAGCAAGGCGCGCGAGCTCTTCCGCGGCGCGTTCTGGAGCGCTGAAGTCAACGGCGTAGCGGAGTTCCCAAATCTGCCGGAGCGGCTCAGGCGTGTCTTCAATGAGGAGAACCTCGATACCCAGTCGCGCGGCGGCAGTGAGGAACGCGGCCGTACGGTAGCTTGTCGGTGTAGTCAGAAGCATGATGCGACGGGGATGTGCACTCATTTTGCTCGTCACCTCGCGCTCTCGTGTGAGCACGCCACAACAAGTGTAATTGTTTTCCATCTGCAGACGCTCCCGTGGGGCACGTCACGACCGTGAGTGTGGCAATTCTAGTCATGTCAAGAAGTCTGTAGGCAGTGACCGGCTTTTCGTCGCTGCCGGTGCGATCAGCGCGCTGTTTTGCTGCGCGATCTGAGCGTCGTGTCATACCACATTTGGGAGATCTCCTTGAGGTCTCTGGATTCCCATGGCGTCTTTGCAGGACATGAGGGGCGCGATCTCAGATGGGGTGCAGATTGATGATGATAACTCGAAGCCTCGTCGTCGAAGGGGCGCCGAGTTGCGCGGCAATCAATCGCGCAGTCCTCCTGAAGAGTGAAGTGGTGGGAGCATGAGAACAGGAGGGGACCACCTGTGAGTGCCGAAGGCGAAATGTCTTGCTCCCCCAGGGCGAGGTACGCTCGACAACAACTGTCGCGCACTACGAGACTGAACTGGCAGCGGTCTTGAGCACAGCCTCGCGCAGCCCCTTCATGTATCCGATGGCAAAGAGACGCCCGAGCATCATGTATCCGGGTTCTGTGTTCGGCTCGCCCTCCATCGTTGGTACGTGGTCCGGCCGCATCACGCCTTGGAAATTGATCTCGTAATAGGCTTTCATCGCTTCATACATGTCGGTTTGGCCGTCATCGTGGAAGGTCTCAACGAACTGTGTCGGGCCACCGCGCACGTCACGGAAGTGGACAAAGTGAATCTTGTTTTGTCGGCCGAAATGTCGAATCCAGTGCGGGACATCGACGCCCATTGTTGAGATTGTGCCTTGGCAAAAGGTCAACCCATGTGCAGGGCTCGGATAGAGGTCGAGCGCTCGCTGCAGTGCCTCTGGTGTGATCAGGATCCGTGCGATCCCGCGCAAGGATGGAACAGGGGGATCATCGGGGTGGAGAGCGAGCTGGACGCCAGCCTCCTCAGCGACAGGCACGACAGCCTTTAAGAAGTACTCGAGGTTCTGCCAGAGCCGTTCTGCAGAAATCTCGCCATATTCTGTCGGGCCTGCTCGTTCCATAAGTTCGTGATCATAGCTGGTGACTAGGGCTCCACCGCGTGTCGGCGTGGTCGTCGAGGTGCGTGCCCAGTTGATCACGGCCATCCAGTTCCAGCACCAGACCGGAATTCCGAGTTTGCCCATATTGCGAATGAGCGTGATGACCCATTCGATCTCCTCATCGCGACCGTCCAGACCGAGGCGGGCACGGTGCATCGGTGGGGAGGCCTCGATGACCGAGACGGTGATCCCCGCCTCACGGAAGCGTTGCACCATGAGTAGGAGAGGCATGAAATCCCAGGGACGATATTCCGGCGGTGGCACGTCGTGCGGCACAACGGGCTGAGGTACCCCTGGTGGGTTCGATGCCTGATGTCCTCCCGCAACGTGGAATGGCAAAGTCGTGACCGCATGTGTGACACCCAACTGCAATGCCAGTTTCCAGCGCTCATTGGGCCAAGGAGGAAGGATCAGGGCGAGTTCCATGGTATCCCCCATTCGTTTCGCAATCGCCGAGACCATTGTCGCCCAGAAGACGCGTATGCGGAAGATACCCCCTCTGTTGCGTCCGACGAGTTGTTGGGGTGGATGGCTCCGACCGCGCGTGACTGTGACTGGGGGTGCATCGGGTGTCCTGTTGTGGGGTTACGAGCGTCGTTCTCAACGGTCCTCCGGGTGCCCGTTGCGAGATCTCTCAAGTTGTTGGCCTGTTTAACCGATCTCAGCACCGACGGTGCAGACGGCATAGGGAGGGACTACTCGTTGTGCTGCGATCACGCGATACTGCGTCCTCGGAGAGGGATCGTGACGAAGGGAGGATGAAGGGATGGGAAGGTTAGATGGAAAGCGTGCCCTTGTCACCGGGGCTGGGATGGGGATCGGCCGTGGCATCGCACTGGCACTCGCTGCGGAGGGAGCTGCGGTAGCGTTGCACTATGCTCACAGCCGTGAAGGAGCAGAGGCGGCAGTTGAGGAGATCCGTCGGAATGGTGGCCAGGCGGTGGCGCTCGGTGGGGATCTCCGCTCGGTGGCAGAGTGTCGGCGCGTTGTTGATGAGGCAGCCGCAGCGCTTGGTGGTCTTGATATCTTAGTTAACAATTCGGGGGTGACGCGCGCGCGATCATTTCTGGATTTCCCGGAGGAGGTCTATGAGGAGCTCTTTGACCTGAATATGCGTGCGACTTTTTTCTGTGCTCAGCAGGCTGTGCGTCATATGCTGGAACGCGGCAGCGGGGCAATCCTGAACATCACCTCGATTCACGGTGCTGCAGGATTCCCGCGCCATGCGGCATATGCGGCGACGAAGGGGGCGATCATCGCCTTCACCCGGTCGCTCGCCATCGAACTGGCGCCGCTCAAAATTCGGGTCAACGCGATCGGGCCTGGGCTGATTGAAGTGCCACGATACTTTCAGATTCCCGGGTATACGACGGAACTAGGGAACCAGATGGTGCCATGGGGACGCGTTGGTCGGCCAGAGGACGTTGGGAAAGCGGCGGTTTTTCTCGTTTCGGATGACGCGGACTTTATCACTGGCCAGGTGTTGTTTGTGGATGGTGGTACGCAGGCGCGGATGGGGCTGTGGTGGGAGCAAGGCGAGACACCGCAGTGAAGGACCTGCACACGTGGGAATGAGCTCACCGGCTTCTGGAGGTTAGGAAGAGAAAGGACAAGAGCGCGGCCTGAAGGCCGCGCTCTTGAATGGAGCGGAAGCGACGGGATTCGAACCCGCGATCTCGGCCTTGACAGGGCCGCGTGTTAGGCCTCTACACCACGCCTCCGCGTTGTCACGGCGAAAGTATGGCATAGCGAGGCCAACGTTGTCAAGGGTGGCTTCCACAACACGGATGGGTGGGGCTCGCCACCGGCGCTGCAGCCCGTCAGCCAAGGACGACCCACATCGCGGTGGGTTGAGCTGTTCGACAGCGTGGATGCTGTGTCTTCGAGCATCGGGTCCAATGCATACCTGCCTCAGCTCGCTCAGTAGAGCAGGATTGACCTGCAGGTGCTCAGGAGTAAGGCTGGTGCAGCCGTTTCGTCCCCATGTTCCTCGGCGTGTCCTTCCTGAACGTACGCCGTCAGCCGGGTGATCTCCGGCTCAGGAGCGAAGGGCGCGAGTGGATTCCTGCACCCGACGGAGGATTATCGTCGCCTCTGCTTCGGTAGCGAGTCGGGGACGGTGATAGTCCTCAATGATGACCGGAACCAGTTCGTAACGCATGAGATCAGAGTTGCGGAACCAGAGGTGGAGAATCAGACCTTGCTTCGTCTCGGGTGACCACTCTTGGTCGAAAACAAAATTGCCGAGCGAGTAAAAGATTGGGCGACCACGATACCATTCGACCCCCTGGACCCAGTGGGGGTGTGATCCGACGACCAACGTGGCGCCGGCGTCGATGGCTAGGCGGGCAATTTCCCGCTGGAACGGGGTCGGGACGAGCGTGTACTCCACGCCCCAATGGAAGAATGGAATCACGATCGTAGCCTGATTTGCAGCGGCACTGATAGCGTGCTGGACGAGCTCGGGATCAAGTGGCGCAGTCCCCGGTGACTCATCGGTCGCGCCATACCAGTCAGCAGAGACGCCATCAAAGCCCAGCAGTGCAACGGTCGCTGTCCGAGCACCGAGGATGGCAGGTTCAAGTGCGCTTTGGATATCAACCCCTGCGCCAAATGAGGCGATTCCGGCCGCGGCAAGAGCCTCTTTGGTGTCCTGTAGTGCCAGCCAGCCGAAATCCATGCTGTGGTTGTTCGCGAGGCTGACCGCGTCAATCCCAGCAAGCTGCAGCCCGGCAAGTGCATCCGGATAGGAGAGAAAACGAAGCGTGTATGGATCTTCTGGGGGAGGGTACCGTCGGGTGAGCGCGCATTCAAGGTTCGCAATCGTGAGATCGGCCCAGGACAGTTCACTGGCGATGTGGCGGAAGGGGGCCTGCCAGTCGCGGCGTGCGATCATGATGCGGTGGACTGTTCGGCCGAGAATGATGTCGCCGGCGACGGTGATGGTGGTAAAGGTGGGGTGAGGGAGCGGTTCAGGCGACAGGGTGTCGATGGGCAAGAGGTGGGTGGGGCCGTCGAGGACGAGCCACTCGACGAGTTCGGGAGCCTGCGGCGCACTACCGGGGGCGCGGAAGAGATCTCTCCCGTCGACCGATAAGACGCGAAGGGATGCTGCAGTAGCATCAGGTTCGATCAGAGCGAAGAGGCCGGGTGTGATCAACCGAGTGAGTTCGGCGACATCCGGGACGCGCCTGTCCGCTGCCGCGAGCTGATAGCCATCTTGCTCGACCGAGACGCGGAGGACCGGAAGATCATCTGGATGACCGAGTTCACGCCAGTTGCGAATCGTTCCGTTGATGAGTGCGCGGAGTGCATCTCGCGGTAGGCTGCGCACGAGATTCTCGTGCGTGGTGACGGGGACGAACACTCGCCCACCGATCACATACCCCGCCGGGGTGCCAACGGTCGAGTGGAGGTGGAAGAGTGCATCGTGCGAGGTGGTCAAGCGAAGCGACCAATGACGGGGAAGCGTCGCTTGGAGTCGGGCAAGCCAATGTTGGGCTTGTCGCGCCAGCGTCGGTGGCAGGTCAGGGACGCGGATCGTCACTGTGGGACGGGCGAGTGCGCGGAGGGGTCGCTCGGCTCGCGGGTGCAATGGTGGGTGGGTTGGCGTCGGTGACGGTGTGACCTGCTCTGAAGAACGTGGTGGAGCAGGTTGGCAGGCAAGCAAGGACGAGGCGAGCGCCAGGAAACCACGTCGAGAGAGGCGTATGCAGTGATCGGCCAACCGATGGAGAGAATCCGAGCTCCGCTGCATGGATTCCCCTGTTGGGCCGGAAGTTCGTTTCGTGTTGAGGAGCTTACCAACGGTGCCAGGTCATAGCAACCCTTGTGATCGTTCTCTCCTGCGATATGGAGCCAGTACGCCCGCGGCGAATAATGCAGGCTCGTCGCTGGCTTGCTGGTCAGCGCGGGCACTTCGTTCCTACCCCACTGCGCTCGACCGGTGGTATCGCAGCAGGCCATAAGTTGCTTGTGATGCGCCCGAAGAGCCGTGAAGGGGAGCAAACGAGAGACAGGCGTACGGCCACTGATGGAGCGTGGGACTGGGGCAGTATTTCGAGGATTGTCGGTTGAGCCACGGAGTTGGTAGGGGATGCGGCTTCAGCCGCATCCCCTACGGAGACACTGAGAAATGAACCGGTTCGCTCAGCGTGCAACTTCGACTGGTGGAGTACCGTACGTATGGAAGGTGGCAACAGTGGGCAGGCCCCATGCTTGCCCACGCTTCCGCTCGGCTTCGGTCCAAACAATCGGCTTCCAATCAGGCGCCAAAACGAGGCGTGCCCCTGGGCAACCGATTTCGATACGATGGCCGCCCGGTTCGATGACGTAGAGGAAGACGGTCTGCTGAACGGCATGCTTGTGTGGGCCGTACTCGATACGGTACCCGAACTCAATGGCAATATCCGCAGCGCGGAGGACTTCCTCACGAGTGTCTACCGCGTAGCAGACATGGTGGAAGCGTCCCCGTGCACCTGTCTGGTCCTCGGTAATAGCGATTTCATAGCCCTTATTGTTAGCTGTGACCCAGGCACCCTTTTCTGAGCCATCATCGAAGATGATGCATTCGGTGAGTTTAAGCCCAAGGTTCTCTTGCAGGAACTTGCGCGTTGCCCGGACGTCGGCCGCAAAGATATTGATATGGTCGAGTCGGCGGATATTGCAACCACGTGCCGGGAACCGGGAAGCTTGATTCTTCAGTGCCGGCTTCGTCTCTGGTGTCGGCTGGTACCATTCGACCTCCCACAGGAGCTCGCCGATGTGTCCGTCGGGAGTCCGGAAACGATAGGCCGGGCCGTGGCCGGCGTCGCCATCGATCCAGCCTAAACCGAGCCCCGTACGCTCAAGCATCGCCACGCGTCGTTGCAGCGCCTCCGGCGAGCTCACGCGGTACGCGAAGTGCTCCATTGCTGGCACCGGGCCAGCAGTAAGTTTGAGCGTGTGGTGCGCGTAATCGTCCCACGCGCGGAGATAGACGGAATTTCCACGTCGTTCGCTCACCGTCATCCCGAGATAGTCCACGAAGAAACGCTCGCTCTCCTCGAGCGTCGGAGTAAGCAGTTCGAGATGAGCGAGATGAGCCATATCGCAGCTTGGTTCACCGATGTAGAGTGTCACGTCGTGCATAGCATAACCTCCCCTGCTCACGCACTTTACACCGACCTCACCGCTGGCGTTCTACGACCGCACGCAACCCATGAAGGTCGTACGTCAGCTCCCCGGCTTGCAGCCGTTCGCGGAGACGTGCCTCTCGCTCAGCGCGAGCGCGCGCACTCTCGAGGACGGATGCGACGCGTTCACGTGCTACGACAACTGCGCCGTCATCGTCCAACACGACGATATCGCCAGGCTGGATTTGTGCTCCGCCGACGACCACTGGTACGTCGATACCACCGATCTTCTCTTTTGTTGCACCGCGGACGCGGATAAAGCGTGTCCACACAGGAAGGCCCATCGCGCGAAGTTCGTCGACATCGCGCACTGCAGCATCGACGAGGAGTGCTGCTGCCCCACGGACTTTGGCTTGGATCGCCAAAAGTTCCCCAACAAGTGCGACCGGTTCGGGTTCCGGCATCGTGATGACCAATACAGCACCCGGGAAGACGCGTTCCATGACGGCATGAACCATAAGGTTGTCTCCCTGACCACAGAGCACGGTCAACGCCGGACCAGCGACACGTTGCCCGGGAGTGATCGGGATGAGTGGAAGATCAATCAGTCCCTGACGACCGGAAGCCTCGTAGACGGTGGCGACGCCGAGTTCACTGAAGGCCTGGCAAGCCTCGGTGAGCACTGGATCTTCGATGGCACGCTCTTCTGCTCGAGTCATCAACGTCCTCCGATTCCAGATGCTCAGCCGTGACCGAGGAGTTCACGGGCGACTAGCGGTGTGACGCGTTGGAATGCCTCGGCGTAACGAATGTCCTTGATGCCCGAAATGCGGCGTGCATGGTTGGCTCGTCGTTCCGCAAGTTCAGCATAGTAGCGCTGAAGGTACTGTTGTGAGGCCATGACCTGCATTGCGGCAAGTTTCTTTTCGTAGACCGGTGTGATGTCCACAAAGACATTGGGAACGAAGCCGCACAACTCGGGCTGGTGCGGCTCGAAGTAGTACAGTGGGGGTGGCTCCACCGTCGCAAAAGCGCTGGCGACGCCGGCACCAGAGGAGAGAAAGCGGGCACGTTGGACGGCCTCGTGTGCGACCGGATGATCAGGATTAAAGGGATCCACCGGGGTATGAGTAATGATCGCCTCAGGGCGGAAATCTCGAATCAGTTGGGCTAGCCGTTCCGTCGCCTCGCGGTCCACCTCGAGCGGGTAGTCACCAAGATCAAAGCAAAGGAAGCGGGCGCCGAGCGCGTGGGCTGCTTGTTCGGCCTGTTCGTGGCGGATGGCTTTCACGCGTTCGATAGTCTGCCCCGGTTCCTTCCAGAGTTCACCGGACTCGCCGCGTTCTCCATAGGACAGCGCGAGCACGGTGGCTTCACCGCCATTGGCCGTGACAAGGGCGATGACTCCGGCTGCTCGCCAAACGAAGTCGGCAGCATGTGCCCCGACGACGAGTAGGCGTCGAACCCCAGTCATTGCTCCCTCCCAGTGGCGAGTCGAACGGTATTCCGCACGGCCATCGTATGGATCTCGTCTTCGCTGAAACCTGCTTCGAGCAGACGGTCAGCAAAGAGTGCCAATCCGTCTTCGACGGGCGGGTTGTCCGGTTGGCCGAGGTCAGTGCTCAAGACGACGCGTTCTGGGCCGACGGCGCGAATGTGAGCGAACGCCGTTTCCCAAAGGACTTTGCCGCTGTAGAGCGGGGTGAAGCAGTGCTCCAGATAGGCGCCCATCTCTGCAAGCCTGACCTGATCCTCTGCCGTGAGGGCTTGGGAGGGGAAATCGGGATGGGTGACGATGATGTGGCGCACACCCTCCTCACGGGCCGCTTGAACGACGGCAAAGATCTCGTCACGACCCAGGTGTCCTGTGGCTAGGACCAGACCATGCCGCGCGATCAGACGGAGGACGGCACGGAGCTCTGGGACGACGTCGCCGTCGGGTCCAACGACGTCAACGGGCGGCACGTCAAAGCCGGTCTCGCGCATCTCTCGCTGGAGACGTGCCCAATATGGTAGCTTCGCGCCAGCCGGTGCATGTTGGAGATGGCGTCGTTCATTCGCAGCGTCTACAGTAGGGAGCCAGACAAGCCGTGCTCCTTCTCGGGCCGCGATCTCGACAGCTAGGGGGTTGAGACCACCGACTGCACGGTTGAGGGTGATAGACCCAAGAACTTGGACACCCGGGACAGCCGCGCGCACGACAGCAGCGCGCTCGGCGGTCGGGACGTAGTGAGACTTGATGACATATCCCGCGAGCCCGACGTCAAGGAAGCGACGTGCCAGTGCGATGTCGTCGATACGCCGCGGCATGACGTCGGGGCCAGAGTGGACGTGGAGATCGTACGCCCCACGAACGAGCTCCCGCGCCCGTGGCGAGGGAACCGGGTGAACGCTTGTCATCGCCTGTACCTTCCGTCCTCTCGCTCATCACCGCTCGGCCCGGTCGATCGTGGCGGAGGGTTAGGCACTGACGCAAGACCGGAATCAACTAGGGGGATTATAGCATGCTCAGAAGGGAGAATTTACGTCTGAAGACACAAAAGGGGCAGGCCAGCCAGAGAGGCGAAGACTCTGGCTGGCCTGCGACGAGCGTTCGCCTCAGAGCTGCTTGGCTGCGTTCTGGACGAAGCTGAAGTCGGCCAGCTGATCGACGGGAACTGTCTGCTGGATCTTGCCGCGTTGCTTCCAGAGCTGCTGTGCTTCGTCCAGTTTTGTGAGATCGAAGGTGCCGTCTTCAGAGACACCAGGCCAGGTCATCTGCTCGTAGAGCTTGTCATCCTTGAGCGGTGTCCGATTCTTGAGAATCTGCACGACCTCAGCGCGTGCCGCCGGATCCTTAAGCGCTTGGAGGTAGTAACGTGCTCCCTTGAGATACCCGACGAGAAATGCCTCCAGGAGTGCGCGATCCTTGAGCATTGGGGGGCCGACAACGATCACCGAGATCGGGAAGTTATCGCCGACGATGTCGACGATCTGATCACCGGCCACAATTGGGACAGCCGCACCAAGCTGCTTCGTCGCGATCGTCGCGTAGGGTTCGACGAGTTCGGCGGCCTCCACCGCGCCGTTCTGCAGTGCCGTCGGCATGTCGGGGAGACGGATCAGCTGCATTTTGACGTCATCGAGAGATAGCCCGCCCGATTCCAAGACCTTCTTGAGTTCGAGCAAGTCGATGCCGGCGTCGCTTGGCATCGCCAATGTGCGGCCGCGCAAGTCTGCGACCGAGCGGACGCCTTGATCGTACAGCTGCTTCGTGACGGCATAGGCGTGAAACACATTACCACGTCGCAGTGCGCCTTCACCGGCGACAATGGTCACCTCGACCCCCTGTGTGCGGGCGTTGACCAGTGCTGCCTGAATGGCACCGCTAAAGAGATCGAGCTGGCCGACGGCTACCAACGGAATAACTTCGCCGGGCGTGCCTTGTGTGGTAACCAGTTCCACATCCAGTCCGACTTCCTTGAAGAAGCCCTTTTCTACTGCGATGAAATTCCCGGCTTCTTCGGTAGCCAAGGCAACGCGCATCTTGAGCTTGCGAGCCTGGACAACTGTTGGCGCGGGTGTCGGGGTAGCGGTAGGCGCAGCAGTCGGGGTGACAGCGGGAGCCGTGGTCGGCGTTGCTCCCCCGGTCGCAGCAGTCGGTGTAGCGGGTGCAGTAGTTGGTGTCGGCTGCTGGCCACCACCACAGGCAGCAAGAAGACTACTCGTTGCCGCTCCGGCCACAGCCACGAGCAGAGTCCGGCGAGTTAACTTCCGCATATTCACGTAACAACCCTCCTCACGTCGACGCAGAGACTACCCGATCGCTAACTTACTCCGCCGATCACGCGACGAGACTCGTGTGAATTGTGCCGAAAGACCACACTGCTTTGGGCGAATGTAGCCGTACTGGCATCACACAGTGCTCCGAAGCTCGTGGGAAGAGCGCTTGCAGCTTACCATGCGTATCGGCTGCGAGCGAGAGTACAAGCGTGTACTGTAGCTCGCTGGATACGCCGAAAATGCACCATGGCTGGTGGATATCTGCCGTATCTCTATTAATAGTCTTCCCCACAGGTACTTCATTCTCACCCAGTAGCAGTGTGTTCAGATTATCCGAACGCGGAGCATCTGCCATGATTCACCTCTATGGTAATCAGACGGCTGTAGCGAGTCAAGATTTCCCTTTCATGGGCCCGGCTGCGGCATGCGACATTCTCGTTGTTGGTCGTTTTCTCGCAGATGGCAGTGGAAAAGGCGATACTTCTGCACTTGTCAAGACGCCGGACTAGCTGCGTAGAAGAGGTGAGTCTCAAGCCAGGAGTGCTTGGAAAAGAACAGAAACTTGACATGCCGCCTCGTGCAGGGAACAGAGCTCTCCTAGAGCGAAATGGGACGGCAGCGGGGACCGTGGTTGTGCCTGACTGCCCGGATCAACTGCACAGTGTGGGCAGGGCAGAAAAAGATCCCGGGCGGCGCAGCCGCCCGGGATCCTAGGAATGGCGTTCGATCTCAGCTGGAGCGGCGTGCCCGAACCACTTGCTCCCGGTAGCGGCGAGCCGGCTCGGCGTAGGGGGCCGGCCCGACTGTCACCCAGACCTCGGTCTGCACATGCCGCTCGACCGACGGCTTGCGCGATCCACCATTCGGCTCGCCCCACACAATGCGCAGCCGCGTCCCTTCCTTGGCGTACTCTTCCTTGATCGTTGCAAGCGAGAGAACTCGCTCCTCGTTGGAGCTGAAGCCGGTCCACATAGAGAAGCCGACGACTTCACCGGCATCGTTGAGGACAGCGTCGTACATCCACGTCGCATACTGCGCCAGCGGCAGATCGAAGTACTTGTAGCGCTGGCCCTTGGGCTGGGTAAAGAGGCTACCCACCACGCGGGCCGCTTCCTCCGGGTCCCACACCAGCGTCA
>Ga0101941_1000317_pt1 | contig 96756 bp, 93 predicted proteins | sample DewCreD2012metaG_3_FD_75242 | JGI IMG/M metagenome (GOLD analysis project Ga0101941, IMG submission 75242) | Hot spring sediment bacterial and archeal communities from British Columbia, Canada, to study Microbial Dark Matter (Phase II) - Dewar... ... | reverse complement strand
GTTTAGAGTGTGCGTTTCGGCTAGACCTGACCGCTCCGCCGAACCGTTCTTCTCAAGGGACGTCGATTGAGGGCCTGTTTCATCCCGATCGACGTTTCCCCTCAGGCGGGCAGGATCAAAGTCGCCCGGAAGGGGCCGTCGGCGACTCCGACTGATCCTCGAACAGGCCGGTTTGAACTCCCAGCCCCGTCAACCCGCCTGTCCCGCCATCGCCCCCGCCGGGCATGAGAGCCTTCTGAGCCCCGCCGCCAGACGCGATCCGATCGCCAAGGCCAGGCGGCCCCGCTCGGTTCCATCTCCATCGCCTGCTTGGGCCGGTACCAAGAGCCCTCCCCCGCGATGGAGACAGCTCTGATTATGCGGGCGGTTTGAGGCCCAAGGATAAGTGACGCTGATTATTTTTCAGGGTGTTGGAAACGTTGAAGTTCTTCGCGGCGCTGGCGGGGATAGACGCCGCTGGATCCCCCTAAACGAACCCGCTTCCAGAGAGGGTTCAAGAAGGGCGCCCCGTGACGTCATCCGCCCCGGATCCGGGCTTGCGCCAAGCGGACGTTCCGAGAGTCCGAGATGGGTGGAAAGGGGAACTTCACTTCCACCAAAAACTGAATGACCAGCCGAGTAACTTCAGGGCTTCCTCGTGGAGGTCCGGATGGCGGGACTTCATTTCGGCGGTGGCCCAGTCAGTGGCAGCCGCGAGAGAATGATGCAGGGTCCAGTCCGGCTGCAGCGTCCCTAGCTCACTCATAAGGAGGTCCACGCGTTGCGCGGTCTCCGGACCGAACTTCGCGAGCACCTTGTCGGCGTTCTGTTGTGGAAAAACGGAGACGCCGCCGGCTGTGTAGAGCTTCAGAGCTTTTGAAAGGAGATCGCGCACGTCTCTTATTTAGCCGACCCTCCCAACGTCGCCTATGGGTGGGAAGCGGACTTGACCCCCGGTCCCGCGAAAGCGCCACGATGCAGACATGGGGATCGGCCGCGACGCGGACCTTCTGGCACACGCGGCCAACTGACGCGGGCCGCCCAAATCGAAATCTCCGTTAACGCCGCCCATGAGCATGATCGCCGGTCATCAGCGAGGTTCGACATGTTTGGCTCCCTAAAGATCGCTCACAAGCTCGTGGCGGCCTTCGCCGTGCTTGTGACCTTGGTGGCCTTGGTGTGCATCCTGGTCCTGGCGGGCGAGCAAACCATCAAGGCCAGGGCGGCCGAGGATCACCGCGACCTGACGCGTGACAGCCTGATGGCCAAAGCCAACGACGCCCTTGTCGAACAACAGAACGCCGTCCGTGGTTATCTGGCGACCAACGATCCGTCATTCCTCAAGCGCTACAACGGCTTCAAGGCCGACTATGCGGCGGCTCTCGATGTCCTTCTCGCCGAGCCTACCGACGAGGGCGACAAGGACCGTTTGACGCGCTTCGCCTCGGCCGTTCAAACCTTCTCGAGCCAGACCGACCTCCAGATCGCCGAGGGCGGCGATCCGACCAAGCTAGAGGCCGCCCGCGCATCGCTGCTGACCGCGGGACGTCTCACCGCCGTCCGCAAGGTTGGCAAGGAGATCGCCGAACAGTCCGAGGCCGCGCGGAACCGGCGCGAGGCCTCGCTGTCGGCGCTCTATCATTGGGCCGAAATCGGCCTGGGCGTTGTCGGCGTGCTGACAATCGGTCTTGCCTGCGCCATGGGTTGGCTTCTGACCCGGGCGATCGCCAACCCTGTCCGCGATATGACCGCCACGATGCGCAGCCTGGCGGCGGGCGACAACACCGTCGAGGTGCCCGCGGTCGGACGAAGCGATGAAATCGGGCAAATGGCCGATGCGGTGCTGGCCTTCAAGCAATCGGCGATCGACAAGCTGAAGGTGGAGCACAAGGCTGAGGATCAGCGCCAGGCGGCCGAACGCGATCGCGTGATCCATGACGCCGAGCGCGCCGCCCACGCCCGCGAACAGGCCATCGTGGTGGAACATTTGGGCGTGGCGCTGGATCGTCTCGCGGCTGGCGATCTCACCTATCAGATCCAGACCGGATTTCCCGCCACCGCCGCCAAATTGAAAGAGGATTTCAACGCCGCCATTCAGCACCTCAACATCGCTATGGCGGCCATCGACGGCGGCGCGCGCAGCATCCTTGGCGGCTCGTCGGAGATCAGCAAGGCCGCCGATCAGCTGGCCCACCGAACCGAACGCCAGGCCGCGAGTATCGAAGAAACCGCCGCCGCGCTTGAAGAACTGCTGGCGACGGTCCGCCGCTCGGCCGACGGCGCCGCCTCGGCCAAGACTCAGGTCCAGACCGCGCGCGATGACGCCGAGCGTGGCGGCGCGATCGTTGGCGAGGCTGTGGTCGCCATGAGCGCCATCGAAAAGTCGTCGCACGAAATCGAGCAAATCCTCAGCGTCATCGACGAGATCGCCTTTCAGACCAATCTCTTAGCCCTGAACGCTGGGGTGGAGGCGGCCCGGGCCGGTGACGCCGGACGTGGCTTCGCCGTCGTCGCGCAGGAAGTGCGGGCGCTGGCCCAGCGCTCCGCGGAAGCGGCCAAAGCGATCAAGGGCCTGATGCTGGCGAGTTCCGGCCATGTGGAGAACGGCGTCCTGCTCGTCAACCAGACCGGCGAGGCGCTCCAGCGGATCGTCGGGGGCGTGCGGCAGTCGGCTCAGGTCATGGAGCAGATCGCCGCTGCGGCTCTGGAGCAGTCGCAAGGATTGGGCGAGGTCAATATCGCCGTCAACCAGATGGATCAGGTCACCCAGCAGAACGCCGCGATGGTCGAGGAATCAACGGCCGCCAGTCGCTCGCTGGCCGATGAGGCGCATGAGCTGGCGCGCCGCGTGGGGCACTTCACAATCGACGCCGCCGCCGCGCGCTTGGCGGCTTAGAACATGCCCTCGAATGCGGTGGCCTAGCCTTGGGATGAAAGGTGACGATGAATGCCGCCTAGGCTTAGGGCCGACGGGCGGATCTTCGCAAGGTCGCCTTCGACTCAGCGGCGACCGCCGCTCATCGGCGACGCCAAGGTCCGGCATGGATCGGATGCAGACGATCGTTCTGCGTTAAGAACCGGACAGTCGCTATGGCGCAATCCGGCCATGGCGATGGTCAGGCTCGCGCGCCGGCAACGAGGTCGAACACGCCCTCCTAAAACGCCGCCTCGCCCGCCGCCGCGCCGAGCGCATTCGCTCGCCGATGGGCCAGCGCCTCGGCCACGTGCACCCGCCGCACGCTGGTCGCGCCTTCCAGGTCGGCGATGGTGCGGGCCAGGCGCAGGACGCGGGTCCAGCCCCGGGCGCTGATCTGGCCGGCCTCGGCGGCGCGGGCCAGCAGGCCGCGTCCGGCCTCGTCGAGATCGGCGATTCTCTCCAGGAAACGCCCCTCGGCGTGGCCGTTCAGCGCCTCGGCCCCGCTCGGCGCGGTCTCCATCGCCTCCGCTCGCTCGATCTGCAGCCGGCGCGCCCGGGCCACCCGGGCCGCGACCTCGGCCGTGCCTTCGGACGGCGGCGGCAGCGATAGGTCGGCGGCGGTGACGGCGGGCATGTCGACGGCCAGGTCGATGCGGTCCATCAACGGCCCGCTGACCCGCCCCTGATAGTCGCGGATGCAGCGTGGGGCCTTGCCGCATGCCCCGCGCCCGGCTCCGCCATGACCGCATCGGCAGGGGTTCATCGCCGCCACCAGCTGCACCCGGGCCGGATAGCGCACGTGGGCGTTGGCGCGGGCGACCATGACCTCGCCGGTCTCCAGCGGTCCGCGCAAGCTGTCCAGCGCCTGGACCCCGAACTCCGGGATTAGGGAGCAAACACACCTAGCGGTTTGAGACGTAAATCGTTGTTCTTGCTACGTTCTTTTCATGGAACACGCTCACACCCTGTCTGCCCTTCTTCGTAAGCGCGGTGAAATCGCCGGCCAAATCGAAGCCGCCCAAGCCACCCTTCGGGAATTGGTCTCCGACCTGGATGCGGTCGATGCGACGATCCGGCTGTTCGACCCCGACGCTGACCTTGGGATGATTAAGTCGAAGCCCGTCCCGCCGCGCTATCAAGCGTTCCGGGGGGAGATGCAGCGGCATTGTCTCAACGCACTTCGAATCGCGGACAAACCGGTGACATCGCTCGACATCACGCTCAAGGCCTGTGAGGCGCGAGGGATCAATCCGAACGATCAGCGGTCGGTCGTGCTGATCCGCAAGCGGGTGAGCGCTGCGCTCTACAAGCTGGGCGAACGAGGCGTCGCCCGTTCGATCCCGCTCGACGGGGAGTACAAGGGCTGGGAGTTGATCCGATGACCCCGTCCCGCATCGGACCGCTACGGTTCACCCGTGGGCGCCACGCCTACATCGTCGCGCCGGCCTATGACGGAGACGGCTATATCGGCCTACGCGACGGACGGATCGTGGTTCGCGATGTAGAACGCGCCCAGGTGGCGCGGGCGTTGATCGCGGGCCGGGCGGCTCACTAAGCCCGCCAGTTGACTGCTCGACCCCATGGCCGATCACATCAGTGAGGGTTTGCCCTGACCTTTGCATGATCGGGGGTCCAGTCGTCGGCGACGTCAAGATAGGCATGAAGCGCCGCACCATATTCGGTCGAGGGATTATCACCCTGGAGCAGGACGACCTCTTCAAGAAGATGAGTGTTTCGCCGCATCCACTCAGCGATGAATGCATCGATCTCTATGTCCATCGGTCACTGTTGCGCGTAATTTCACTAAAATACGAGCCCGTTTACGAAGACGGCTATATCGGCCTACGCGACGGATGGATCGTGGCGAGGGATCGAGAACGAGCGTCAGTCGCCAAGGTGCTGATTACCGGAGACACCGTTACTCACGGAGAAGGTTGAAAGGGTTGCCCTCTTGAGGACGTAGAACGCCCCAGCTTTCCCTGATCTTCTTGGCCTCATCGTGCGACACCCAGCGTGCAGCGTACCAACCCTTGCCGACGCCATAGGCGTCATGGTCGCCTTCTCCGACGACGGTCACGTAAAAGGTTCGGCCATCGTCGGTGATGCGTACTTCTTCGTAGATGCCGGCCGGAACGTTGGCGATCTGCGCGAAAATCTGCGACCCGCGATAGCTGATTGTCTCGTTGCCGATCCTGACTACCATCGGCTCGTATTCGTCGAGTTTGAAAGCGATACGCATCGAATCCCCCTGGACGCCTCGTCGGCGCCTCCAGTGTGCCGCTTCACGATGCGCTGTCTAGCGGGCTGGCGACCATCAATAATTGGCTAGCTGCACCCCGCCACCTTGGCCGCAGCCAGCAGCCTCCATCTGTCGCGCGGTGGCGCCGCGCGTCAGCCCCTGGGCGTTGGAATAGAAGGTCTGAAGACGGTCACCGAACAACGCGGTCCCGCAGATCAAGCCGCCGGCATCGACGAAGTAGGTCGCCTTTCTGAGCACGACGGACGTGCCGGCCATCTGGGCGAGGAGATCGGTCGTCTGATAGGCCAGCCGCATTCGCACCTGGACCGGAAGGATGGTCGGCGGCTCGACATCCGCCGCCGCCATGTAGGCGGTGGCGCCGGCGCTGACCTGACGATCCGCGCTTCGTCCCTGGGTCGCGGCGACTGCTTGAGATGACGCCCACAGGGCGTCGCACTCAGCGCGCGAATGGCCAGGAGGGCAGTACGGCGCGCCCGTCAGAATCAGGGATGCGCCCCAGGAAAGTATGATCGACATTTTTTCGCTCCGGCCCATGACCGGAAACATATTTCCTGGTCCGGGTTACGAATTCCTTTCCTCCTGCGCCAATGAAGTGGGAGGAAATCGTCGGTCGGAATGTTCGGCGATTGCGCTTAGCAAAGGACTGGAGCCAGGAAGACCTGGCAGGCGCCGTCGAACTCGACGTGCGCTCGATCGGCGGGATCGAGCGGGGTACCCAAAACACTACCGTCGCTGTGCTTGGCAAAATCGCGATCGCGCTCGGAGGGCATCCGCGCGATCTATTCGACGACTAAGTCTCCAGGCGTGGTAACGCTTGGGTAGTAGGTGCCGCCTAGGTTGCGACCTCCATCTGGAGGAAGATCGTGTCTCAAGAAATAGTCGATGTGCATGAATGGGTAGTGGATGGGTCAGACTCATACAGCCCACTCACGGGTGCGGACCGTCTCGTACAACTCCGCCTCCGCTCGGTCGGCGGTGAATGGATAGTCTACGGAATAAGAGGCGAAGCCGCCGCTCGGATAGGGGCGAAGCTAATCGAAGCAGCAGGCGTCACGGATTCCGACGCTGAGAGCGTTCAGTAACCCTTACCTTCGGCGTGGAAGTCGGGGACGAAGTTGATCCAGTCCTCAGGAGTGGTCGGACGTTCCACTACGCCAGAGGCGTGATAGTCGGGGACGAAGGCCAGAGCGGTTTCAAAACGGTTCTGGCCGTTCTCGCGCGTGGGCGCGTTGCTAGATGCTTCCATAAATCACCAGTAGGGAGGCGAGAGTCCGTCTCGTGGCGGGCGACCCTGCTAGGTCCAGATCGCGAAACGCGATCCACAGACCTTGCCCTAAATGCCCCAAAAGTCAAGATTTCGAGCCGTGTCCTTGAGAGTTGGTGGGTACTGATCCACCCTTAACTCTCTGAAGGTTCGCCTAGCCGCACCACATAACTACCCATCGCCAAACAGCATTCGATAAAGAACGCGGCTGAGAAGCCGCCACGGTTGATCTGGTTACGGATGTTGGCTTCGTTCGCACTGGCACCATGCCCACGCTCTTGCAGCGCCTGGGCCAATTCTTTGTAGGTGACGCCCCGCCGCTGCATTTCCGCCTTGAGGATGCGCTTGCCCATCTGGGCATATTCTTTAGGGGTCGCGGGCGTCGCCATGGCATCAATCCAGGTTATTTGCATCATAAATGATGTGAATGCACTTGACTCCGCGCATCGAGTCCGTTCATACGCATCATATCTGATGTGTATGAACGGAAAGGTCGGTTGCCGCAACACTTTCTCCTCAGCGCCAAAGCGCGAACGTTAAGCGTCGTCGAGGTAGCTCGCATGAGCACCGACGAGGCTTACGCCGCGTTCCGGGCGGTCCGCTTCGCGGACAACGGAGGAGAGCCGTTCTGCCCTCACTGTGGGTGCGACGCCGTGTACGAGTACGCCGCCCGCCGCATCTTCAAATGCAAAGCTTGCGAGAGACAGTTTTCCCTGACGTCGGGCACGATCTTCGCAAGCCGAAAACTTTCCCTCCGCGACATCCTGGTGGCGATCGCGTTGTTCGTGAACGGTGCCAACGGTCACAGCGCGCTCCGCCTGGGCCGTGATCTCAATGTCTCGTACAAGACCGCGTTCGTCATGGCGCACAAATTGCGCGAGGTGATGGGCGCACTACGGGCGCCTCGCAAGTTGAACGGCATCGTCGAGATCGATGGTGTGTGGGTCGGTGGGCACATAGCCAAGGCAAATTTGGCGGAAAACCGGAAGGACCGGCGCGGCACGAATCCTAAGCGTCGTGCGATCGTCACTATGCGCGAACGACGTCAGGGCGGGCGGAGTCTAACGTTCGCGCTCCAGCATGAAGCTGACGCCATTCCCACGGTTCTTGCCCATGTTGATGGCTCCGCAACGGTCGTTACCGATGAAGCATCGCACTGGCACGTTCTGGCTGCCTACTATGATGTGCAGCGGATCAATCACTCAAAGGCGTATTCTCTCGACGGCGTTCACACCAACTTTGTCGAGAGCTTCAACGCCCGTATCCGACGCGCAGAACGCGGCGTCTATCACCGCATCTCCGGTCAGTATCTCCAGGCGTATGCCAACGAAATTTCCTGGCGAGAGGATCACCGCAGGCAGGCGAACGGAACACAATTCGCGATCGTGATGGGGACTGCCGCTAGGCTGCCTTCCTCGCGCGACTGGCGCGGATATTGGCAGCGGCACCGGCGGGGGAAATCACCGCCGCCGACCGTTCAGGCAGCCTAAGCGACCAGCGTCGAGGAGGCCCCTCATGGGCCTGAATTGGGTTCCCCAATCGCGCCTTCAGAAACGCCACGATCGCCTTCTCGACCTTTAGGAAGGCCGAACGATCCGCACCGACGTCTAGGATGCTTGCAACTTCCCTGGCGATCTGGCGCGTCGTCATAGGCACCGTTGCGCCTTTCAGCACGTTGAGAGCGGCGGTGCTTATAGTTCCCTGCGGATAGCGTCGCGGGCGGCTATATTTTGGCGCGATAGCCGCTGGGTTCCAGCCTTCGTCGAACAACCAAATCACAGTCTCGATGTGGGCTAGCGTCTCGTTGATCTCAACCTTTCGTCTGTCGACGTCCGCGATCGCTTCCAGAATCGCGGAGACGCCGACTTCGGCCCCAATCGTTCTCTCGATCAACTCAAGCTCACCCACCAACTTGGCGTATTTGTTCGCGAGCGTTGCGATCGTCGTCCGGATAGCTGCTTCGGTCATGACGCCAGAGTTGAAGGGGAAATTTTAACACGCTTCAAACGAACATGGCTAAGCTAGTAGTTAGGAGCAGCCGTGCCGTACCGTGTGACATTTCAAAATGGCTTCCCCGTGGTGATCGACCCCACGGGCGCGATAGTCCCGTCTTCGTGGGTTAGGAAAATCAACTTCAAGAAGGCGCGCCATGCGGTTCAGGGCGGCTATGTCTACGTGATCAATGGGGCTCCAACGGCCGAGATCATCGTGAATTCAAAAGACCATATGAACGTGCCGGTCGTCTGAACCCTAGCGGAAACACCCCCAAATCCACGCCTAAGCCGCTAGGTGTGTTTGCTCCCTAATCCCGCCGAACTCGGGAAGCTCGTCCAGGAACAGCACGCCGTTATGGGCCAGCGACACCTCGCCCGGCTTGGCCTTCAGCCCGCCGCCGGTGAGCGCCGCCATCGAGGCGCTGTGGTGCGGGGCGCGATAGGGCCGGGCCCGGGTCAGGGTTCCCTTGGCGATCAGCCCGGCCACCGAGTGGACCATCGAGGTCTCCAGCAGTTCGTGCGAGCTCAGGGGCGGCAACAGTCCCGGCAGGCGCTGGGCCAGCATCGACTTGCCCGAGCCGGGCGGCCCGCAGAACAGCAGGTTGTGCGAACCGGCCGCGGCGATCTCCAGGGCCCGCTTGGCGTGCTCCTGGCCCTTGACGTCGCGCAGGTCCTTGAACGCCTCGCCCTCGACCACCGGGCCGGGCGATGGGGCCGACAGGATCTGGCCGCCCCGGAAGTGGTTGATCAGCGCCACCAGCGAGCGCGGCGCCAGGATCCGGGTGCCGCCCGCCCAGGCCGCCTCGGGTCCGCAGGCCTCGGGGCAGATCAGGCCCAGGTCCATGGCGCCGGCGGCCATGGCGGCCGGCAGCGCGCCCGCGCAGGCCGCGATCCGTCCGTCCAAGGACAGTTCTCCCATCGCCGCCCAGCCGTCCAGCGCGTCGATCGGGATCACGCCCATGGCGGCCATCACCGCCAGGGCGATGGGCAGGTCGTAGTGCGAGCCCTCCTTCGGCATGTCGGCCGGGGCCAGGTTGGCGACGATGCGCTTGGGCGGCAGGGCCAACCCCATGCCGGCGAACGCTCCGCGCACCCGCTCCTTGCTCTCGGCCACGGCCTTGTCGCCCAGGCCGACGATGACCATCACCTGCTGACCGCCGGTCAGCTGGACCTCGACGTCGACGCGACGCGCCTCCACGCCCTCGAACGCCACCGTGACGACCTTTGCGGCCATTGGGTTTTCGCCCCCTTGCCCACTGATTTATCCACAAGCCAAGCATGGCCGCTGGAGCGGAGCAAGAACGAAAAACGAACGTTTCAGGAAAGTGTGACGATTCAGTCGCCTAGGGGTAGTTCCTTATCCTCAGGTAGAGCTCAGCTCGGCGATCCGATCCCAGAGGATCGCGGCGGCGTCGGCGCCGCCGAAACGCTTCAACTGCTGGGCCCCGGTCGGCGAGGTGACGTTGATCTCGGTCAGATATTCTCCGATCACGTCGATGCCCACGAACAGCAGGCCGCGCTTCTTCAGTTCAGGGCCGATGATCGCGCAGAGCTCCAGGTCGCGCGCCGTCAGGTCCACCGCCTCGGCGCGTCCGCCGACGCGGAGGTTCGAGCGCACCTGGCCGGCGGCCGGCACACGGTTGACCGCGCCCACCGGCTCGCCGTGGACCAGCAGGATGCGCTTGTCGCCCTTGCTCACGGCCGGGACGAACTTCTGGGCGATCACCTGCTCGCGGCCGATCATGGCGTGCAGTTCCAGCAGGGCGTCCAGGTTGGGGTCGTCGGCCAGCAGCCGCGCCACGCCCGAACCGCCGCCGCCGTAGAGGGGCTTGAGCACGATGTCGCCGTGCCGGGCGCGGAAGTCGTAGATCGCCTCGTGGTCGCTGGTGATCAGGGTCGGCGGCTGGACGCCCGGAAAGTCGGTGACGAACAGCTTCTCCGGCGCGTTGCGCACCTCGGCCGGATTGTTGACCACCAGCGTGTGCGGATGAACCTTCTCGAGGAAGTGCGTGGCGGTGATATAGGCCATGTCGAACGGCGGATCCTGGCGCATCAGCACCACGTCGACGTCGTCCTTCATGTCCAGCAGCACGGTTTCACCCAGCTCGGCGTGCTCGCCCTGGACCTTGGTCAGCTTCAGCGGCTGGGCGCGGGCGAACACCCGGCCGTCCTCCATCGACAGCTTGTCGGGCGTGTAGAACCACAGCGTGTGGCCGCGCGTCTGGGCCTCCCACATCATCAGGAAGGTGGTGTCGTTCTCGATGTTGATCCCCTGGACGGGATCCATCTGGACGGCGACTCTCAGCGACATGGGGGCTCCGGATCAAGCTTTGGCGGCGCGGGAGAACGCCCGCGCCGCGACTGCCTAGTTAAGGCGGCCGGGCTCCGAATGCGAGGCCCGACCGCGATCCCGAGCGCGAAGGTCAGGCGGTTTTGGCGCGCCGGCGGGTCTTCAGCACCAGCAGGATCGCCGAGACGAGGAAGTAGAAGGCCCCGAACGCCGCATAGGGCGCCACCACGGTGATGACGGAGGCGAAGGGACCGGCGGCGGTCTTGATGAAGAACCCGCCCGCCAGGGCCGACTGGGCGCCGCTCAGCACCATCGCCCATTGGGCGCCGTAGGTTGGCCACCGGCGCACGCCCACGACCAGTTGCAGCACGCCCGCCAGGATCGCCCAGGCGCCGAACAGCACCAGCACCAGGCGCATGTCGATCTGCAGGGTGACCAGCACCGCCAGCGCGATCGCGGCGCTGACGGCGGTGTTGAGGGCCTGCGGAACATTGGCGCGAAAGCCGCCGTTGGCCTTGGCGTCCTGCGCGTTGGCGAAGGCGTCCCAAGCCGGATAGATCACCAGCAGAGCGCCCGCGAGGATCGGGTTGGACGGTGCGATCGTGAAGGCGGCCGCGACCCAGGCCACGGCCACGCCGGCGCGGAGGAGATAGTAGCGGACGAGCGCGTCGGCGCCGGCGCGCGGGAACAAGGTGTCTTTGGCCATGGAAGTTCCGTCAGGCTTTTGCCGCGGGGATCGCGAGCATTTTCGATATGTCACGACATTTGATGTCGCGACATATGATGGGATCTAGCGGGTCGATCGAACGCCTGTCGAGTCATTATTTGTCACGACATATATTTCTGCGCTAAAGCGAGCGGGTTCTGGAGCCTTCCGTGTCAAAAACAGACCGCACCCTCACGCTCGACCAACAGCTGTGCTTTTCGCTGTACGGCGCCAGCCTGGCGATCAACCGGGCCTACAAGCCGCTGCTCGACGCGCTGGAGATCACCTATCCGCAGTATCTGGTGCTGAGCGCGCTGTGGGAGGTCGATGGCCAGAGCGTCGGGGGGATCGCAGAACGGCTGGGCCTGGACTCCAGCAACGTCACGCCGCTGGTCAAGCGCATGGAGGCCGCCGGCCTGCTTTCGCGGGAGCGCAATCCCGCCGACGAGCGCCAGGTCGTCGTCAGCCTGACCGACCACGGCCGCGACATGCAGGCCCGCAGCGCGTGCCTGGGCCAGACGCTGTTCGCCTCGGCCGACATGAGCGTCGAACGGCTGATCCAGCTGAACAAGGACGTGCAGGCCTTCCGCGACTCGGTCGCGCGGTTCGTGGCGGAGCGGCCCCAGCACTGAGCCGGGGAACATGCCCTTGCGGCGTGTCCCCACCAGCAAGCGCCGTGTTGGAACCAGGGACACGCCGCGAGGGCATGTCCCCGTCCGTCGCTAGTTCAGCCGCAGCCGCATCCGCTCCCGCGCCGCGCGGGCCGCGATGGCCGCGCCGCCGTCCAGGACCTGGGCGCGGGACAGGGCCTGCAGCGCCCCCGCCAGGGCCCCCTGACCCTCGCGGGCGGCGGCGACGTCCAGCCAGGGGTGGTGATCGGTGGGATCGAGCAGGGCGCGACGCAGGGCCGAGCGCTCGGCCCGGGCCCAGTCGCGGGCCTGCTGGGCGCGGGCGAAGATGTTGTTCTGCAGGCGGATCAACACCGCGCGGTCCGAGATCGGGCTCATCAGCACGTCCAGCTTGGCGGCGACGTCGGGCATCAGGCCGGTGCGCAGGGCCCGGCGCGACAGCTCGGACGGCAGCACCACGCGACCCTCGCTGAACGGGTCGAGCGCCAGGGGGCCTTCCTCGGTCTCGATGCGCAGCAGGAAGTGGCCCGGGAAGTCGACGCCGTGCAGGTCCAGCCCGCAGGCGCGGCCGGCGTGCAGGTAGAACACCCCCAGGGTCACCGGCAGGCCCTTGCGGCGCTCGGCCACGGCGACCACGTCGGCGTTGTCGGGGTGGTCGTAGGTGATCAGGTCGCCCGACAGGCGCAGGTCGCCGGCCATGGTCTCGGCCAAGGCCTCCTCGGGCGACTCGCCCTTCAGCCGTTCGGTCAGGCGGGCGATCGAGGCCTTTGCCATGTCGAGCACGGGGGCCAGGTCGCGGTCGGGATCGTCGTGGACGGCGCAGGCCAGGGCGGCGTCGAACAGTGGAAACGCCTTATCCGAACGCTCGCCGGCGTCGGTCAGGAGGGCTTCGGCCTCTTCCCGCGTCATTGGCCGTCCACCCAGGCGTTGGCGACATGGCGCGGACGACGGCCGGGCGCGAGGGCGATCAGGTCCAGGCGAACCACCGCGTCGCGCAGGCCCGCGCGGTGGGCGGCGATGTGGGCTCCGGCGCGCCGCAGACGACACCGCTGTTCGTAGGTCACCGCTTCCAGGGCGGCCTCCAGACTGGTCCTGCTCTTGACCTCGACAACGGCCAGGACAGCGCCGCGTTGCGCCAGCAGGTCGATCTCGCCCAGCGGCGTGGCCAGGCGAAAGCCCAGAATCCGATAGCCCTTGGCCATCAGCCACAGGGCCGCGATCACCTCGGCGCGACGCCCCGAGAGCCGCGCGGCGGTCCCTCTGGCCTGCCGTTCGGGACGGGCGGGGCGCCCCAAGCGAGGACGAACGACGCTCATCCGGCCTCCTTCATCGCCAAGGCCTGGCGATAGAGGTCCTTGCGCGACAGGCCCAGGGCCTTGGCGACCTCGGAGGCGGCCTCGCCCAAGGGCAGGCGGGACATGGCTTCGCGCAGAGCGGTCTCGGCGTCGGCGGCGGTGGCGACCTCGTCCTGCCCGGGACCGACCAGGATGACGATCTCGCCCTTGGGGGCCGTGAAGCGCGGATCGGCGGCCAGTTCGTCGAGCGGGCCGCGGATGCAGGTCTCATACAGCTTGGTCAGTTCGCGGGCCACCGCCCCGGGGCGTGGACCAAACACGGCCGCCATGTCGGCCAGGCTGTCGGCCACCCGCGAGGCGCCCTCGTAGAAGATCAGGGTGGCGCGGACATTGGCCAGGTCCTGGAAGAACGTCTTGCGCGCGGCGGTCTTGGTCGGCGGAAAGCCGGCGAACAGGAAGCGGTCGGTGGGCAGGCCGGCCAGGGTGAGCGCCGCCAGGGCCGCCGAAGCCCCGGGGATCGGGAACACCTGATGGCCGGCGGCGATCGCCGCCTGGGCCAGGCGCAGGCCGGGGTCGGAGACCATCGGCGTTCCGGCGTCCGAGACCAGGGCGACCCGCTCGCCGGCCTCCAGCCGCTCCAGGATGCGCGGCGTCTCACGGTCGGCGACGTGCTCGTCATAGCGCTGCAGTCGCTTGGAGATGGCGTAGGCGGCCAGAAGCTTGCCCGACACCCGGGTGTCCTCGGCCAGCAGGACGTCGCAGCCGTTCAGCACGTCGAGGGCGCGCAGGGTGATGTCGCGCAGGTTCCCGATCGGTGTCGCCACCAGATACAGCCCCGCCGCCAGCGGCGCATCGGACAGGACGGGCGGGGCAAGCTGGCGGTTCAAGGGCGAACTTTCCGACACGAACTAGGGCGCCGACGACGCGGTTACGCAAATCTGTCGCCGACAGGACTATCAGGTCGCGAGCGTTCCTGTCAGCCGGTCCAGTACGAGACGACCGGATCGCGTGGCGCGAAGACGGATCCTATCGTCAACGAGAAGATCTGCTTCGACCAGATCTTTCACCTTGGGCGTGTCCGGCGACAGGCCAAGGGCGGCGATCTCGGCGAAGGTCACGCCGTCGTCGACGCGCAGGCCCAGCAGCAGCCGCTCCTCGGCCGCCTCCAGCGGCGTCAGGGCCTCGCGCTCGAAGCCCACGCCGGTTTCGGCGACCGCGCGGATGTAGTCGGCGATCCCGCGCTGAGCGGTCGTGGCCAGCCTTTCCTCGGCCAAGGTGAGGCGCCCATGCGCCCCCGGACCGACGCCGACATAGTCGTGACCACGCCAGTAGACGAGGTTGTGGCGCGAGCGGGCGCCGTGACCCCGGGCGTGGTTGGAGACCTCGTAGGCGTCGAAGCCGGCGGCCTCCAGCACGCTCTGGGTGGTCTCGAACAAGGCGGCGGCCAGGTCCTCGTCGGGCACGACCAGCTTGCCGCGACCGACGGCGCGGTCGAAGGCGGTGCCGTGCTCGATGGTCAGCTGGTAGGGCGAGATGTGTTCGGGCCCATAGGCCAGCAGTTCGGAGAGTTCGGCGGTCCAGGCCTCAACCGTCTGGCCGGGCCGGGCGTAGATCAAGTCGGCCGACAGGCGCGGAAAGGCCTTGGCCGCCACGGCGATCGCCCGGCGGGCCGAGCCGGCGTCGTGGTTGCGGCCCAGCAGCGCCAGGGCCTCATCGTTCAGGGACTGGACGCCCAGCGACAACCGCGCCACGCCCGCCGCAGCCAGGGCCTCGAAGCGGTCGGTCTCCGCGTCGGTCGGATTGGCCTCCAGACTGATCTCCAGGTCGTCGGCAGGGGCCCACAGCGCTTTGGCGGTCTCGACCACCCGGGCCACCTGGGCGGGATCCATCAGCGAGGGCGTGCCGCCGCCGAAGAAGATCGATAGCAGCCGGCGCGGCCCCGTGAGCTCGCGCTGGGCCGTCAGGTCGGCGACGATCGCGTCGGCCAGGGCCGCCTGCTCGTCGGTCCGCCCCCGATCACGCACGACGTTGAAGTCGCAATAGGGGCAGATCCTGGCGCAATAGGGCCAGTGGACGTAAACGCCCAAAGGGGGGACGCCGAGGGGGGAAGCGGCGCTCACGTCAGCATTCCACAACGGGTGTCATCCCGGACAAGCGAAGCGCGGATCCGGGACCGCCGGAAGCGCCGCGCTCAGGCGTCGGTCCCGGATCTTCGCGCTGCGCGCTCGTCCGGGATGACAGCGGAAATGCGGAGCAATCACTCAAAAAGCGCCGCCTTCAGCTTCTCGAACGCCACCGCCCGGTGGCTCATGGCGTCCTTGGCGGCCGGCTCCATCTCGCCGAACGTCTGGTCGTGGCCGTTGGGGATGAAGATCGGGTCATAGCCGAAGCCCCGGTCGCCGCGCGGCGGGAAGGTCAGGGTTCCATGCACCTCGCCCTGCACCACCACCGCCGGCCCGCCGTTGGGCCAGGCCACGGCCAGGGCGCAGGTGAACCAGGCCGAACGATCCTCCGAGCCGGTCTCCTCGATCCGCTCGGCGATCTTGTCCATGGCGATGGCGAAGTCCTTGGTCGGACCGGCCCAGCGCGCCGAATAGATGCCCGGCGCGCCATCGAGGGCGGCCACCGACAGCCCCGAATCGTCGGCCAGGGCGATCTGGCCCGACAGGTCGGCGGCGTGGCGAGCCTTGAGCAGGGCGTTGCCGACAAAGGTGGTCTCGGTCTCGTCCGGCTCGGGCAGGCCCAGGGCGCCCGCGGCCAAAACCTCGAAACGTCCCTCGAGCAGGGCGTGCAACTCCTTGGCCTTGCCGGGGTTGTGCGTCGCCGCGACAAGCTTAAGACCAGTTTCCAGCTTCAGCGTCATCGCGCGGCTCCTTTCCGGGACAAGATCATGCAGCTTCTCTACTCCCCCATGTCGCCCTTCGCCCGCAAGGTTCGCGTGGTCGCCTTCGAGCTGGGGCTGACCGATCGGCTGAAGCTGGTGATCGCCAGTCCCTACACCGATGAGAGCCTGCGGGCGATCAATCCGCTGTCGAAGATCCCGATCCTGATCCCGGCCGTCGATGACGGCGGGCGCGGGCCGATCTTCGATTCGCCGGTGATCTGCGAGTATCTGGAGGTCCTGGCCGGCCGGTCCGTGACCCCCGCCGCCGGTCCCGAGCGTTGGAGCGCCCTGACCCGGCAGGCCATGGCGGACGGCATGGGGGACGCGGCGCTGGCCATCGTCCGCGAGCGCCTGCGCGAAGGCGAGAAGCGACAGGACCTGCTTGACCGCCAGACCGCCGCGCTGATCGCCGCCCTCGACCTGCTGGAGCGCGAAACCCCGCCCGGCGACCGCTTCGAGATCGGCGAGATCGCCGTGGCCGCCCAGCTGGCTTATCTGGACGTCCGCCAAGTGCTGGACTGGCGCGAAGGCCGCCCAAACCTGGCGGCCTGGGCGGAAACCGCCAGCTGTCGAACCGCCATGGTGGCCACGGCGCCACACCTGGCGTAATCCGTTCGATGAGCGCGATCATTACAGAGGTTTAATATCGTTTATCGATAAGCGACATTGGCGCTGGTGGAATCGGTCCCTATGTTCGCGGCATGGGAGACACGCCATGTCGGCGCGGCCCCGCACCCCGACCCCGAAGGCCCATCATGTCCGCCGCCAGACTGTTCCGCATCGTCGATGTCGTCGCCATCCGCCTGGCCACGCTGACGCTGATCGCCGGTCTGCCGCTCGCCGCCGTGACCTTCGCGATCAAGACGTTCTGACCAGGCGTCATACCCGCCTTTGACCCGCCCCGATCCGCCGGGGCATGGTCGGCGTTTCTGCGTGAGGGGAAGAGCGGATGCGCGCCTTGGGGCCTGGCTCGGTATCGAGTTTCCTGAAGATCATTCTCGACGTGATTTATGTGGGCCTGTGGATCGGGGTCAGCCTGCTGGCGATCTTCACGGTCGCGGTGCTGCTGCTCAGCTTCAATCCTGAACTGATCACCTCGAAACTGCGGGCCGGCAGCTCGCTCGACGAGTTGATCAGCAAGGGGCCGCTGTTCGCCGGCGCCCTGGGCGCCTGGGCGCTGCTGTCGGGCGGCTGGATGGTGATCGTCGAGCGCCTGCGACGGGTGTTCGCCACCCTGACCGCCGGCGATCCGTTCCATCCCGACAATGTCCGTCGCCTGCGGGTGGTCGGCCTTGTCCTGGCCGCCCTCGAGATCGGCCACTACATCTTCGCCGCCCTGGCCCAGTGGCTGGCCCCGGACACCAAGGTCATCGACGGCTCGTTCAGCCTGAGCGCCTGGTTCCCGGTCCTGGTGGTGTTCGTCCTGGCCGAGGTGTTCCGCGAGGGCGCCCGCCTTCGACGGGAAGCCGAACTGACAATCTGACCCCGCGGAGACGAAGAACCCCATGGCCATCCGCGTGCAACTGGACCGCATCCTTCTGGAGAGGCGGATGTCGCTGACCGAGCTGTCGGACCGGGTCGGCGTGACCATCGCCAACCTGTCGATCCTCAAGACCGGCAAGGCCCGCGCCGTGCGCTTCACCACGCTGGACGCCCTGTGCCGCGAACTGAACTGCCAGCCGGGGGACCTGATGACCTACGAGCCGGGGCCGGGGGATGCGCACGAGGAGGATTGAGGCTCTTCTTTTTCGCACTTACTTTTCAGCCGTCATTCCGGGCCTTGTGCCCGGAACCCCTCGTTCAGCCGACGGTGAAGCGCCTTGGCGCGCTGGCGCGCCACACTCCCGCACCTGCGACGGACAAAGGGGTTCCGGGCACAAGGCCCGGAATGACGGTAGTTAGTTTCGTGACCCAGCTTGGAAGCTAGGCCCCTACTTCGCCGCCGAAACCGCTTCGCGCTGCTTCACGAACAGCTCGCCGATGCCTTTTTCAGCCAGGGCGAACAACTGGTCGAATTCGGCGCGGGTGAAGCCGCGCTTTTCGCCGGTGGCCTGGACCTCGACGATGTCGCCCGTGTCGGTCAGCACGAAATTGCTGTCGGCCTCGGCGCTGGAGTCTTCCTCGTAATCCAGGTCCAGCACGGGCGTGTCCTTGAACACGCCGCACGAAACGGCCGCCACCTGGCCCAGGATCGGGTCGGTCTTCAGCACGCCTTCCTCGATCAGGTAGTTGACCGCGATGCGCAGGGCGACCCAGGCGCCGGTGATGGCGGCGGTGCGGGTGCCGCCGTCGGCCTGGATGACGTCGCAGTCCAGGCTGATCTGGCGCTCGCCCAGGGCCTTCATGTCGACCACGGCGCGCAGGCTGCGGCCGATCAGGCGCTGGATTTCCTGGGTGCGGCCGCTCTGCTTGCCCTGGGCGGCCTCGCGCCGGCCGCGGGTATGGGTGGCGCGGGGCAGCATGCCGTACTCGGCGGTGACCCAGCCGGCGCCCTTGTTGCGCATCCAGCCGGGGACGCTTTCCTCGACCGTGGCGGTGACCAGCACCTTGGTGTGGCCGAAGCTGACCAGGCACGAGCCCTCGGCATAGCGGTTGACGCCGGTTTCCAGCGTGACTTCGCGCGTTTGGTCGGCGGCGCGTTCGGACGGACGCATGGGAAACTCCAGGGCTTTGCGTGATAGGATGGGGCCGCTTATCCTAGTTGAGACGGTCGTCCAATCCCGTCGAGACCCGAGGGGCCCCGGCCGGGCGCGTTCGAAGGCTACATGACACAGCTCTTTTCGGGGTTTTCCGCCCAGACTCCCAGCCTCACGGACCTGGACTCCAGGGCTCGCGACATCTTCCGGCGGGTCGTGGAGTCGTATCTGGAAACCGGCGAACCCGTCGGTTCGCGGACCATTTCGCGCGGCGGGGTGCAGCTGTCGCCGGCCTCGATCCGCAACACCATGCAGGATCTGGCGCAATTGGGCCTGCTGGACGCCCCCCACACCAGCGCCGGCAGGATCCCCACCCATGCCGGCCTGCGGATGTTCGTCGACGGCCTGCTGGAGGTGGGCGACATCGGCGAGGAGGAGCGGCGGACCATCGAGTCGCGCCTGTTCGCCCACGGCCGATCCTTCGAGGAAGCGATGGGCGAGGCCAGCGCCATCCTGTCGGGCCTGGCCGGCGGGGCCGGCGTGGTGGTGGCCCCGGTGCGCGAGGGCGGGGTCAAGCACGTGGAGTTCGTGGCCCTGGGCGCCGACCAGGCCCTGGCGATCATGGTGTTCGACGACGGCACGGTGGAAAACCGGCTGATGAAGCGCGCGGCCGGCGTCACCCCCGCCTCGCTGCAGGAGGCCTCCAACTTTCTCAACGCCCGTCTGCGCGGTCGCACCCTGAACGAGACCAAGGCCGAGATGGCCGCCGAGCTGGACAACGCCCGGCGTGAACTGGACGCCACGGCGGCGCGTTTGGTCGAGGACGGCCTGGCCGCCTGGAGCGGCGGCGACGACCCCGATCGCGCCTTGATCGTCCGCGGCCGGGCCAACCTGTTGGCTGACGACAGTGCTCGCGAGGACCTGGAGCGCGTGCGGCGGCTGTTCGACGATCTGGAACAGAATGGCCAGCTTATCGGGCTCCTGGACGACGTGCGAACCGCCGAGGGCGTGCGCATTTTCATCGGGGCCGAAACGCGACTCTTTTCGCTTTCGGGTTCCTCCCTGATCGCGGCGCCCTATATGACGGGCCGGCAGAAGGTGCTGGGGGCGATCGGCGTGATCGGTCCCACCCGCTTAAACTATGCCCGGGTGATCCCGCTGGTGGACTATACCGCCCGCGTGCTCGGCCGGATGATGGACGGATAGGGACTTAAGAGATGACCGACGAACAAGCGCCGGCCGAAGACGTGGCCTTCGAGGCCGATGACGCGTCGCAGGAAATCGAGGCGCTGAAGCTGGAAGTGGCGGCCCTCAAGGATCAGGCGCTGCGCTATTTGGCCGACGCCGAGAACACCAAGCGGCGGGCCGAACGCGAGAGCAACGACGCGCGCGCCTACGCCATCCAGAAGTTCGCCCGCGACCTGCTGGGCGTGGCCGACAACCTGTCGCGCGCCACGGCGCTCAGCCCGCGCGATTCGCAGGACCCGGCGGTGACCAACTACATCATCGGCGTCGAAATGACCGAGAAGGAGCTCCTGGGCGCCTTCGAACGCAACGGCCTGAAGAAGATCGAGCCGACCAAGGGCGAGAAATTCGATCCCCACCTGCACCAGGCGGTGATGGAGCAGCCGTCGGACGAGGTCTCGGCCGGCGGCGTCATCCAGGTGCTGCAGGCCGGCTACGAACTGATGGGCCGCCTGGTCCGCCCGGCCATGGTCGCCGTGGCCGCCAAGGGCTCCAAGGGTCCGGACGCGCCGGCCGAGCCGGCGGCGGGCGCGAACCCGTACGGCGGTAACGGCGCGGATACGGGCGGGACGTTCGACACGAAGGCCTAGTTTCTTCTTGTCCACTCATCCCGCGAAAGCCGGGACCCAAGCGGCGTTGGCGGTTCCTGACTCAGAGCCTCGCTTGGGTGGTCAGCTTGGGTCCCGACTTTCGTCGGGATGAGTGGAATTGGGGGCGGGTTCAGCCCTCCCCCTCGATCCGGTCCGCCAGCCCCTTCGCCCCCGCCACGGCATCCGCCCAGGTCACGTCGGAATCCGCGTCGTCGCCGTAGTACGGATCGGCCACCGACTTGCCCCGCCGGCCCTCGACCACGTCCAGCAACAGCAGCAGCTCCGCCGCGCCGTCCGATGGCCGAATCCGCTTGAGGTCCGCGAGGTTGTCGCGGTCCAGGGCCACCACGTGGGTGAAGCGCCGGAAATCCTCGGGCTTCACCTGCCGGCCGCGATAACCGGAGATGTCCACGCCCTGCCGCAGCGCCACGGCCTGGGCCCGGCGGTCGGGCGGATGGCCCACGTGCCAGGCCCCCGTGCCGGCCGAATCGATCTCGACCTCCAGCCCCCGCCGCTCCGCCTCGGCGCGGAAGGCGGCCTCGGCCAGGGGCGAGCGACAGATGTTGCCCAGGCAGACGAACAGGACGGAGGGCGGGACGACGGCGCGTTTCACGAAGAGCTCTCAATAACGAGCACGGCTTGCGCGCGGCCCGGACGGGCCCACATGTAGCCTCGCCCATTCCCCTGACGAAAGGCCGTCCTTCATGACCACCCAAACCGCGATCCTCGCCGGCGGCTGCTTCTGGGGCGTTCAGGACCTGCTGCGCCGCTATCCCGGCGTGCTGAAGACCCGCATCGGCTATTCCGGCGGCGACGTGCCCAACGCCACCTATCGCAACCACGGGACCCACGCCGAGGCGATCGAGATCGTGTTCGATCCCGCCGTGATCAGCTATCGCCAGATCCTGGAGTTCTTCTTCCAGATCCACGACCCGACCACCAAGAACCGCCAGGGCAATGACGTGGGCCTCAGCTATCGCTCGGCAATCTATTATGCCGATGAGACGCAGAAGGCCGTGGCCCTGGAAACCATCGAGGACGTCGACGCCTCAAACCTGTGGCCCGGCAAGGTGGTGACCGGGGTCGAGCCCGTCGGTCCGTTCTGGGAGGCCGAGCCCGAGCACCAGGACTACCTCGAACGCATCCCCAACGGCTACACCTGCCACTTCATCCGGCCGAACTGGAAGCTGCCCACCAAGGCCGAACGGGCGACCGCCGGCTAGGCGGCGGACAGGACTCTCACCTGGGTGCGCATTTCGCCGCACCCAGGCCTTCCCCCGGTCGCGGTTTGCGCTAATGTCGCAAGTCCATTCATTGCGGGGCCGCGGGGGATTCTCTCTGTCGGCGGCGGCCCTGGGACCTGGACCGAGATATGAAGCTTACCATCGAGCGGGCGGCGCTTTTGAAGGCGCTGGGTCACGTGCAGAGCGTCGTCGAACGCCGCAACACCATCCCGATCCTGTCGAACATCCTGTTGTCGGCCGATCGCGACACGCTGTCGTTCTCGGCCACCGACCTGGACATGGAGATCATCGACGAGGGCCTGGCCCAGATCGACGTGCCCGGCCAGATCACCGCGCCGGCCCACACGCTGTATGAAATCGTCCGCAAGCTGCCCGACGGCTCGGACGTCTCGCTCAGCTTCAGCGGCGACGATCCCCGCCTGGTGATCCAGGCCGGCCGCTCGCGCTTCAACCTGCCGGTCCTGCCGGCCGGCGACTTCCCGGTGATGAGCAGCGACGGCCTGTCGGGCCGCATCTCGGTCGACACCAACGACCTGATGCGGCTGATCGACAAGACCCGGTTCGCGATCTCGACCGAAGAGACCCGCTACTATCTGAACGGCCTCTACCTCCACACCGTCAACGACGGCGGCGTGACCAAGCTGCGCGCCGTGGCCACCGACGGCCACCGCCTGGCCCTGGCCGAGATGGACGCCCCCGAGGGCGCGGCCGGCGTGCCCGGGATCATCGTGCCCCGCAAGACCATCCAGGAGGCCCGCCGCCTGATGGAATCGGCCGGCGAGCAGGTCGACCTGCAGATTTCGGCCCAGAAGATCCGCTTCGAGTTCGGCCGCGCGGCCCTGACCTCCAAGGTCATCGACGGCGCCTTCCCGGACTATCTGCGCGTCATCCCGCGCGACAACGCCAAGATCCTGACCCTGGACAACGACCTGTTCGCCAAAGCCGTCGACCGCGTGGCCACCATCTCGGCCGAGAAGAGCCGCTCGGTGAAGCTGGCCGTCGAGCCGGGCCGCATCACCCTGACCGTGCGCAACATGGAAGCCGGCCAGGCCGTCGAAGAGGTCGAGGTCGACTACGACGGCGAGGCCTTCGAGATCGGCTTCAACGCTCGCTACCTGCTGGACGTCTGCGGCCAGATCGGCGGCCCGATCGCCGAGTTCCGCTTCGCCGACCCGGCCTCGCCCACCCTGGTGGTCGATCCCACCGACCCGGGCGTGAAGTACGTGCTGATGCCGCTGCGGGTGTAGGCGACGCGCATGGAGAGGCACCCGTTCAAGACCGGGCGGGACTTCTTCGCGAACCTGCTGCTGGAGTTGGAAACCCATGGCCGGATGCTGTTGGCCCCGCCCGAACGGCGCGTGAACATTCGCCAGGCGCGGGGCATGCGGCGCCTGAACCGGCAGATAAACCTCTACACGGTCGCGCGCGACCGCGAACAGGCCCCGTTTCGGGACGCGCTTCAGCGACGCCCCCTGTCCGTATTCCCACGTGTATCCAAGGCGATCTGGCGCGATTTTGGCCTGTTCGCACCGGATTTCAGACCCCGCCTGCTGTCGGTCGACCAGCAGCAGGCACGCAAGGCCTACAGCTTGGCGGCGCGCCGGAAGCCGGACGCCGCTCTGCGCGTGGTCGATACCCTGATCGCCCACTTGAAGGACCAACCGGCCGAAGAGGCCGCCTCCCAATTCATGGTCGATCTCCATCTGTTCGCCGGCGCGGTCGGCTACATGATCGACGACGAGACCGCCGGCGCCTACTACGCAACGGCGGTCAAACTGGCGTCGTACAAGACCAACGCCCTGCTGGTGCTGGGCGCGATCTTCGTTCGGCTTGGAAGGAACAGTGAAGCGCGCACGGTTTGGAGCCGAGCGTTGATGATCGAGCGCGAGAGATTCGAAAACGCCACGCCCGCACCCAACGCCCTGAAACATTGGGAAGACCAGCAGGATGCGCGGGTCGAGCTCGAAGCGCTGGAAAAGATAGTCGCAAGCCTCGACATCGAAGCTCCACAAGACGCCTGACCCGCGCTGCCTAGGCCCTCGCGCCGTAGATTTTTGATTGCAGGTCTAGGCGATTCCAAGAAGCCGTACGGCCAGCCACAGGCCGCCGCTAATGATCGCCCAGCCGGTGGCGATGCCCAGTTCGGGATGGCTCTGCCACCATTGGCGCTGAGCGCCCGAAGCTTTGATTTTCATGTTTCCCCCCAGGGATTTGTTACCGTTATTCATCACCAAGAGTCCGATTACGCAAGCAACTTATGGTGTCATGGAAGCGTCGCGCAGCGTCTCACGGCGCTTGCCCGCCTCCCGCCGCATGCTAAGGTCCGTTTCATAAGAAAACGGGAGGAGCGCGCATGGCGAGGGTCAGCTACATGACCGTGGGGTCCAACAAGCAGGAGGCGGCCAAGGCCTTCTACGACGCCCTGCTGGGCTCGATCGGCATGGCGGGGGTCCACGAGCACGCCTCCGGCGGGCGGCTCTATCGCGGCAAGGGCACGGGATTGTTCGGGGTGCTGGGTCCCTATGACGGCGAGCCCGCCTGCGTCGGCAACGGCATGATGGGCGGCTTCGACTTCGAGACCCGCGAAGAGGTCGACGCCTTCCACGCCAAGGCGATCGAACTGGGCGGCCGCTGCGAGGGCGCCCCCGGCGAACGGATGCCCGGTGTCTATTTCGCCTATTTCCGCGACCTGGATGGCAACAAGCTGTGCGGCTACAAGTTCGGCTGACGCTCCGGCGGGTCGAGCGGATTTAGACCTGCGGCGCGAATAGGCTAGAACCCCCCGGTGAGCCGCGCCGCCCTTCTTTCGCTGACCCTGACCGACTTTCGCTCGTACGAGCGGGCGACCCTGCGTCCGGACGGGGCCAGCGTCTATCTGTTCGGGGCCAATGGGGCCGGCAAGACCAACCTGCTGGAGGCGATCAGCCTGCTGTCGCCGGGCAAGGGCCTGCGCGGATCCAGCCTGACCGAGGTGGGCCGCCGTCAGCCGGGCGAGGCGACAGGCCGCGCCTGGGCCGTCGCGGCCGAAGCGCAGTCTGGCGACGACGAACCCGTCCGCCTGGGCACGGGCGTCGAGCTGGCCGGCGCGCCCCGCCGCATCGTCCGCATCGAGGGCGAGACGGTCCCGCCCGGCCGCCTGGCCGACCACGTGCGCCCGATCTGGCTGACCCCGGCCCAGGACCGGCTGTTCCTCGAGGCGGCCGGCGAGCGCCGCAAGTTCTTCGACCGCCTGGTGTTCGCCGGCGAGCCGGACCACGCCCGCCACGCAGGCGCCTACGACAAGGCCCAGCGCGAGCGCATGCGCCTGCTGACCGACGCCGCCGAGAGCGGCCAGCCGGCCGACGCGGTATGGCTGACAGCCCTGGAGGCCCGCCTCGGCCAAGCCGGCGCCCTGATGGCCGCCGCCCGGGCGCGAACGCTGCAGGCCCTGCAAGCCGAGATCGACAGCCGGGGCGACCGCCCCTTCCCTCGCGCCCGCCTGGCCCTGACCGGCGAGTGGGAGAAGCTGGCGCTGGAAGGGGTCGAAACCGCCGAGATCGAGGCCCGACTCGCCGCCGCCCTGGTCGTCGCCCGCATCCGCGACGGGTCCGCGGGACGGGCCTTGACCGGCCCTCACCGAGGCGATCTGGCCATCCATCATGTCGACAAGGACCGTCCGGCGGCGGAATGCTCGACCGGCGAGCAGAAAGCGCTGATTCTGAACCTGGTTCTGGCCCAGGCGGCGCGACTTTCACGTGCGAAAGACGCGCCGAATCCTATATTGTTGCTGGATGAAGTCGCCGCGCATCTCGACCTGAAAAGGCGGGCCGCCTTGGCCGATGAAATCACGGCGCTCGGACTCCAGGCCTTTCTCACAGGCACGGACCAATCGCTGTTCGACCACCTGAAAGGTCGGGCTCTCGGCGTTCGCGTCAGCGAACTCGGCCTGACCGCATTGGAAGACGTATGACCGAAGAGACCAAAGGCCCCGTCGAAGACCATTCCGGCGACCGTCTGACCACCGCCGACGGCTCGGAAATGTCCGCTCCCGAAGTGATGCAGGGCGAGTACAGCGCCGACTCCATCAAGGTGCTCAAGGGCCTGGACGCGGTGCGCAAGCGCCCCGGCATGTACATCGGCGACACCGATGACGGCTCGGGCCTGCACCACATGGTCTACGAGGTGGTCGACAACGCCATCGACGAAGCCCTGGCCGGCCACGCCACCAAGGTGGAGGTGATCCTCAACGCCGACGGCTCGGTCACGGTCACCGACGACGGTCGCGGCATCCCGGTCGACATCCACGAGGGCGAGGGCGTTTCGGCGGCCGAGGTCATCATGACCCAGCTGCACGCCGGCGGTAAGTTCGACCAGAACAGCTACAAGGTCTCGGGCGGCCTGCACGGCGTGGGCGTGTCGGTGGTCAACGCGCTCAGCGACTGGCTGGAGCTGAAGATCCACCGCAACGGCCACAGCTATCAGATGCGCTTCGAGCGCGGCGACGCGGTGACCTCGCTGGCCCAGACCGGCGATTCGCCCGTCCGCGCCGACGGTCCCAAGGCCGGCGAGACCCTGACGGGCACCGAAGTGACCTTCTTCCCGTCGCTGGAAACCTTCGCCTTCATCGAATTCGACCGCAAGACGCTGGAACACCGCCTGCGCGAGCTGGCCTTCCTGAACTCCGGCGTGACGATCTATTTCCGCGACCTGCGCGACGCCGAGCCGTGGGAAGAGAAGCTGCACTACGAGGGCGGCATCGAGGCCTTCGTGCGCCACCTCGACAAGGCCAAGACCCCGCTGCTGAAGACGCCGATCGTCATTCGCGGCCGCAAGGACAAGGTCGAGGTCGATCTGGCCCTGTGGTGGAACGACAGCTACCACGAGCACATGCTGTGCTTCACCAACAACATCCCTCAGCGGGATGGCGGCACGCACCTGTCGGCGTTCCGGGGCGCTCTGACGCGGATCATCACCAACTACGCCGAGAGCTCGGGCATCACGAAGAAGGAAAAGGTCAGCGTCGGCGGCGAAGACGCCCGCGAAGGCCTGACCTGCGTGCTGTCGGTCAAGGTGCCCGACCCCAAGTTCAGCTCGCAGACCAAGGACAAGCTGGTCTCGTCCGAAGTGCGCCCGGCTGTCGAAAATCTGGTGCAGGAAGGCCTGGCCAGCTGGTTCGAAGAACATCCGAACGAGGCCAAGGCCATCGTCGGCAAGATCGCCGAGGCCGCCGCCGCCCGTGAAGCCGCGCGCAAGGCCCGCGAACTGACCCGCCGCAAGAGCGCGCTCGACATCACTTCGTTGCCGGGAAAGCTCGCTGATTGCTCGGAACGCGATCCGGCCAAGTCCGAGATCTTCATCGTCGAGGGCGACTCGGCCGGCGGCTCGGCCAAGCAGGCCCGCAATCGCGACAACCAGGCCGTCCTGCCCCTGCGCGGCAAGATCCTGAACGTCGAGCGCGCGCGCTTCGACAAGATGCTGTCGTCAGACCAGATCGGCACGCTGATCACCGCCCTGGGGGCCGGCATCGGCCGCGACGACTTCAACCCGGACAAGGTGCGCTACCACAAGATCGTGCTGATGACCGACGCCGACGTCGACGGCGCCCACATCCGCACCCTGCTGCTGACCTTCTTCTATCGGCAGATGCCGGAGCTTATCGAGCGCGGCTACATCTACATCGCCCAGCCGCCGCTCTACAAAGCCGCCAAGGGCAAGTCGTCGCGCTATCTGAAGGACGACTTCGAGATGGACGCTTTCCTGGTCGACGAGGGCGTCGAGGGCGCTGAACTCGACCTGCCGTCGGGCGAGCGCCGCACGGGCAAGGACCTGCTGGCCCTGGTCCAGCTGTGCCGGTCGGCTAAGGGCAATATCGATCGCCTCGCCGCGCGGGCCCCGGCCTTCGCCGTCGAGCAGGGGGCCCTGGCCGGCCTGCTCGGCGAAAATCCCGATATCGCCGCCGCCGCAAAGCGCCTTGATCTGTATGCGGAAGAAGGCGACGGCCCGTGGTCGGGCGAGCGCGGCGACACCGCCTTCGTGTTCAAGCGCGTCCGTCGCGGCGTGACCGAAAGCGTCGTCCTGGACGATGGTTTGCTGCACGCCGCCGACGCCCGCCGCCTGGCCGAACGGGCCGGCGCCCTGGCCGACATCTTCTCGGGCGCGGCGATCTTCCGCCGCAAGGACAAGTCGACGACCGTGCGCGGTCCGCTCGACCTGCTGGGCGCGGTGCTGGACGCCGGCCGCAAGGGCCTGTCGATCCAGCGCTACAAGGGCCTGGGCGAGATGAACCCCGACCAGCTGTGGGAAACCACCCTGGACGTCGAGGCCCGCACCCTGCTGCAGGTGCGCGTCAACCACGCCGACGACGCCGACGACATGTTCAGCCGCCTGATGGGCGACCTGGTCGAGCCCCGCCGCGAGTTCATCCAGGAGAACGCCCTGGACGCCGAGGTGGACGTCTAGACGTCCTTCTTGATCTGGACCGCGTCAAAACTTTTGTGAATCCCGCCAAAAGTTCTGAGCAGTCGGTCGCGCGAATGAGGGCGGAGCGCGGTCCCGGTCGTTGAGGCTGGCCGGATGACCCTCCGGGCTTGGCCGCGCGACGCGCGCCTGTTGCCGCCGCCGGCGCAGGGCGCGCGATCGAGCTTCGCCGGCGGCCACGGCGCATCGACGCGGTGGCCAGACCTTCAGGCGCCTCCCGCATCACCAACACAATCTTGAAACATCCGCCCGCTTGGAGCGGCGGAGCTTATCGACGTCGATACTTAGGGGTCATTCGCCAGCCACGGCGGCGCTCTAGGCAAGACCGGCACCTCATACAGGCCGTTCATGTCCCGCAAACTCCTCGCCACCGCCGCCCTGGCTCCTCTGCTGCTCTACGCGGGAAGCGCGTCGGCCGAGACCCAGGTGACGAGCAGCTCGCGAACCGCGCCGATCGCCACCTCGACCGCCGCCTCCGGGGTCGCCGACGACGTCACCATCACCAGCGACGGCGCGATCACCCCCAACGTCGCGGGCGCTATCGCCACGCTCGACAGCGACAACGCCCTGACCAACAACGGCGCGCTGCAAACGGTCGACGTCTCGGACTCGATCGGCGTGCTGGTGCTGGGCGGCCATACGGGAACCCTGCTCAACAGCGCCACGATCAGCCTGACCGAGGACTACGACTACACCGACGACGATGACGACGGCGACTATGACGGTGTTTTCGCCCAGGGCTCGGGTCGGTACGGGATCCGGCTGACCGGAACCGAGCCGTTCGTCGGCACGATCACCAACGATTCGACGGGCGCGATCACCATCGAGGGCGCCGACTCGGCCGGGATCAGCCTTGAGGCGGCCCTGACCGGCTCGCTGATCCACAGCGGCTCGATCAGCGTGGTCGGCGACCGGGGCTATGGGATCCACAATACCGGGACGATCAGCGGCGGCCTGACCAGCAATGGCTCGATCAGCGTGACGGGCGCCGGCAGCGTCGGCGTGGCGGTGGACGGCGACGTCGGCGGGGCGGTCGTCATCCAGGGCTCGGTCTATTCGACAGGCTATCGGATCACCTCGCGCTACACCGATCCCGACGACCAGGCTTTGCTCGACGCCGACGACCTGCTGCAGGGCGGCGGCGGCGTGAGGGTCACGGCCGACGTGGCCGGCGGCGTGCTGCTGGACGCCCCGCCCACCGACACCAACGACGACACCTCCGATGACGAGGATGGCGACGGCACGACCGACAGCAGCGAGGGCACGGCCTCGATCACCGCCTACGGCTCGGCCCCGGCCCTGCTGATCGGTTCGGATGCGCGGGCCGTGACGCTGGGCGCGGTGGGGACGGGCGACGACGCCTATGGCCTGATCATCAAGGGCTCGGTGACGGCGGCGGGCGTCCACGACGGGATCAGCGCCACCGGCCTGCAGCTGGGCGGCGACGCGGGGCGGTCGACGATCATCACCGGCGGGGTGAAGCTGAGCGGCTCGATCTCGGCCAGCGCCTATGAGGCCGACGCGGTCGGTCTGAAGCTGAACGCCGGCGCGGTGGCCGACACCCTGTGGAACACCGGCGGGATCAGCGCCTCGGTCACCGGCGACACCGCCGTCACCGCCAAGGCCGTGAGCATCGCCGCCGGCGCCGGCATGACCAGCCTCACCAACGCCGGGACCATCTCCGCCACTGTCGGCGGCGAGGGCGGATCGTCCTACGCCATCATCGACGACAGCGGCGGCCTGACGACCATCACCAACACCGGCTCGATCGCCGCCTATGTGGTCGCCACGGACGACGACTACGACACCGACGACGACGACACCGACGCCGCCAACGAAACGGTCACCGGCGTGGCCACGGCCATCGACGTGTCGAAGAACACCACCGGCGTCACCATCGTCCAGAGCGGGGTGAACGATGGCGACGACGGCGACGACGAGGTGGCCGACACCGATACCGACGGCGACGGGGTGGACGACGCCGACGAGCCGCTGATCCGCGGCCGAGTGGTGCTGGGCTCGGGCGCCGACAGCCTGTCGATCCTCAACGGGGGCCTGATCGGCGACGTCTGGTTCGGCGACGGGGCCGACACGCTGACGATCGACGGCACGGGCTACATGATCGGCGCCCTGCGCGACAGCGACGGCCTGCTGGACATCAGGGTGGGCAACGGCACGCTGGGCCTGACCAACGCCGAGCGCATCAGCGCCACCCGCCTGAGCCTGGGCGCCGACAGCGTCCTGGTGTTCACCGCCGACCCCGTCGCCGGAACCCACACAAAGCTGGTGGTCGACACCGCCACCATCGAGTCCGGCGCGACCCTCGGGCTGAACCTGACCAGCCTGCTGACCACGCCGACCACCTATACGGTGATCCAGGCCGGCAGCCTGACGGCGGGAACCATCGACCAGGACCTGCTGGGCCACGCGCCCTATCTGTACGTCGCCAGCGGCTACGCCTCGGGCAACGACGTGCTGATCGACGTGCGTCGGCGCACCGCGGCCGAGGCCGCGATGTCGCGCGGCCAGACCAGCGCCTATGACGCGGTGTTCGCGGCCCTGTCGAACGACGCCGACATCGCCGGCGCCTTCCTGAACCAGAGCACCCACGACGGCTTCTTCGGCCTGTACGACCAGATGCTGCCCAGCCAGGGCGAGGGCCTGTTCTCGGCGCTGCAGACCGTGCAGCAGCAGATCTCCGCCGCCACCGCCAATCGTCCCGACATCGGCGAGCGCTATGGGCCCGACAGCGTCTGGCTGCAGGAGATCAACGCCCTGGTCCGCCGCGAGGACGGCGACACCCAGGGCTCCGACACCCAGGCCCTGGGCATGGTCGCCGGCTACGAGGCGATGGGCGAGGCCGGCGGGGCTCTGGGCCTGACCCTGGCGGCGATCAGCCTGGAAGAGCACGATACGGTCGCCAAGGCCGGCGAGAAGACCACCGCCTCGATCCTGCAGGCCGGACTCTACTGGCGGCGGTCGGTCGGCGGCTGGCGGTTCAATTTGGGCGGCGGGGCCGGCTACAGCCGCTTCAACGGCGACCGCGCCTTCGTCAGCGCTGACATCGACGGCGACGGCGCGGCCGACGCCAGCCTGACCAACACCGCCGCGTGGAACGGTCTGGTCGCCAACGCCTTCGCGGGGCTGGCCTACGAGGCGCGGCTGGGCGACGTCTACCTGCGTCCCGAGGCCCGGCTGGACTATGTCTGGCTATGGGAGGGCAAGCGCCGCGAGCGCGGCGGCGGCGCGGGCTTCGATCTCACCGTGGCCTCGCGCAAGGCCGACAACCTCAGCGGCGACGTGGGCCTTGTGATAGGCAAGCAGTACGGCAAGGACAGCTGGGTGCGGCCCGAGTTGCGGGTCGGCTACCGCCAGAGCCTGGCCGGCGCCATGGGCGACACGATCGCCAGCTTCGCCGGCGGCTCGGCCTTCACCCTGGCCGCCGCCAACGAAAAGGAGGGCGCGGTGACCCTGGGCTTCGCGGTCCGCGCCGGCTCGGCCCTGTCCTACGTCGCCTTCGAAGGCGGCGCCGAAGCCTCGCGCAGGCAGACGAAATACACCGCGCGACTGACGGGAAGGGCGATGTTCTGATCATGGACAAGCGCATTCTGGTCCTCGACGGCGATCCCGTCGCCCGCCACGACATGCGGGGCCTGCTCAGCGGCTACGGGCTGACGACGCTGGGCGCCGGCAGCGCGTCGGAGATGGAGCAGATTCTGCGCGAGACCCAGGTCAACCTGGTGATGCTGGACATGATGCTGCCCGACGCTTCGGGTCTTTCGGTTTGTTCGCGCCTGCTCAGCCTGCCTGCTCCACCGGCGATCATGGTGGTCTCGCATTCGGGCGAGGAATGCGACGTGGTGGTGGGGCTCGAGTTCGGGGCCGACGACTATGTGATCAAGCCCTATCGTCCGCGCGAATTGCTAGCCAGGGTGAAGGCGGTGCTGCGCCGCCATGACGACGGTCGTTCCGCCGAACCGGTTCGCGACGCATCCCCCATCTATCGCTTCGACGGCTGGCGGCTGAACGCCGTCACCCAGGAGCTGTTTGATCCGCGCGGCCGCCCCGTACCGCTATCGACCGCCGAATTCCTGGTGTTGTGGGCTCTGGTCGCCAAGTCCAAACAGGTTCTGACCCGCGACGAGCTGCGGCAGGGCCCGCTCGACGCCCACGCTCGTCCCGCCCCACAGCAAGTCAACGTCGCCATCAGCCGACTGAGGCGCAAGCTCGATTGCATTGACGGCGGGGCCCAGTTGATCCGCACGGTCCGGCACGTGGGTTACATCTTCGCGGCGCGGGTGGACCAGGTGCAGGACTAGGTCTCTACAGATACTTGCTCAGGCTCAGCGACGAGAGCGTGCTGATCATCGAGAACAGGGCTTCCAGCTGGGTCTGGTACTGGGTCGTCAGGATCGCCGCCTCGGTGAGGTCCGCGCCCTTCAGGTCGGTGACCAGGGCGTCGATGGCGTCGATCTTGGCGGTGTTGCGATCGGTGACCGACTGCAGGGCCGAGGCCTGGATGGCGATGGTCTCCTGCAGCGTCCCCACGCCCGTCAGGGCCGTCCCCGACAGGGCGTAGGCGCTGGCGATGACGTCCGGATCGCTGGGATTGGCCGCGACCATGGCGATGGCGCGGGCCAGTTGCTCGAAGGCCGACGAACCGGCCGAGACCGACAGCGACACCGTCTGCCCCTCCGAGCTCGAATAGGTCCGGCCCGTCGTGGCGCCCTGGTAGTAGCTCGCGTCCGCCCCAGTCGCCGGGTCGTAGCCAGCGGCCGCGAAATCCACCGGCGACGTGTCGGTCGCCTGGCCCGCGAACAGGTAGGCCCCGCCCTGCTGACTGTTGAGCAGGGCCTGCAGGTCGGTCAGCCAGTCAGCCGCGTACTGGCCGGTGGTGTCGGCGTCCAGGGTCGAGCTGCTCATCATCGAGGCCAGCTGGGTCTTGATAGTGGTGGCAAGGTCGGCGATCTCGCCCACCGCCGAATAGGCCGCCTGGACGTAGGCCGCGGCCGACGAGGCGGCGGTGTTGTCGGCGGTCAGGCGCGCGGTCTGGTTGGACAGGGTCAGGACGCTGGCGGTGCTGGTCGCGATGCCGCCATAGGTCTGGGACTTCAGGCCCGAGGCCATCTGGCTTTGTTGGTCGGCCAGCTTGGCCTGGACCTTGAGGCTGGCCGCCGTCATGGCGCTGGTGTGGGCGAAGGTGGAGACGCGGCTCAACATCAGCTGACCATGCTCACCAGGGTGTCGAACAGCTCACGGGCGATCGAGATCAACTGGGCGTTGGCCTCGTACTGGGTCTGGTACTGGGTCAGGCTTGCCAACTCTTCATCGATGTTCACCGCCGTCAGGTTCCGCAGGCGCGAGGTCGCCGCGTCGCTGGCGGCGGTGGAGGCCTCGCTCTGGCTGGCGGCGGCGGCGATCATGGCGGCCGCGCCGGAGACGAAGCTCGACGCATAGGACGACAGGCTGACGGTCTTGGCCGCCTGGCCGCCCGTGGCGGCGAACGCCACCGAACGGGTCAGCAGGTTCGACAGCTTGTCGGCGATGCTGCTGTCGCCCGAGGCCAGGGCCAGGTCGCCGACCGCCAGGGTCGCGGTCATCGAGAGCGCCGCCGTCGGCAGGCCGCCGGGGTCGCTGATCAGCTTGGACGTCACCCCGATGTCCGAGGCGGTCGAGCCGGTCAGCAGGTCGTTGAAGCCGAACCTCGCCGAGACCCCCGCCCCGTCGTCGGCCAGCGACACGCCGTTGGCGTTGTCGGTCGCGGTGATCGACAGCTTGCCGTCCACGCCGATGCTCGCCGACAGTCCCGAGACGCCGTTCAGGGCCGTGACCAGATCGCCGACCGTCGCGTAGCTCGACAGGTCCAGGTCCAGGGTCGAGACGAGCTTGCCGCCGGAGTCGGTCACGGCCACGCGCAGGGTTCCGGTCGCCGAGAAGGCGTCGGTGGCGGCGACCGTGCTCGCGCTGGTCAGGGTGTTCGGCGCGGGGACCGAGGTCCCGCCGTTGGTCACGGCGTTGACCTGAGCGATCAAGGTGGAGGCCAGGGCGTCCAGCTTGTCCTGCTCGGCCGGCAGGGTCCCGTCGCGCAGGGTGACCAGGGCGCCCAGCTCGCCGGTGGTCAGGCTGGTGGTGACGTCCTTGCCATTCAGGGTGATCCCGGCGATCGAGCCTGGATAGGTCGCGTTCGCCCCCAGCTGGCTTGACGCGGTGTAGCTGAGCGTCGCCGCCGTCGTGCCCAGCAGGGCGTCGCCGCCGGTGGTGTAGACCCGCAGCTGGTTGTCGGCGGTGACATAGCTGCTGACGCCCATCAGGCCCGACAGGGTGGTCAGGGCCGCGTCGCGCTGGTCCTCCAGCGCGGTGATGTCGCCGCCCTGGGCGGTGACGGTGGCGATCTGGTCGTTCAGCGAGGCCAGGCTCTTGAGCGTCTGATTGACCTTGCCGACCGTGGTCTCTATCTGGCTGTTGGCCTGGGTGCGCAGGTCCTGGACCTCGGCCGACAGGCCTTTGATGCCGTCCGCCAGGGCCGAGGCGTCCGAGATCAGCTGGGCCTTGCTGGTGGCGTCGGCGCTGGACGACAAGGCCGTCAACGCCGTGGAGAAGGCTGTGATCAAGCTGGAGATGTCGCCGCCGCCGTCGGTCGAACCCAGGGCCGCGTCATAGGACTGCAGGTAGCTGTCGGTCACCGCGTCACCCCCGGCGGCGGCGGCGGTCTTCAGCACAGTCTTGCTCAGATAGCTGTCGGCGACCCGCAGGATCGTGGCGTCCGACAGGGCCACGGTCGTGGTGGTCGCCGCGCTGGTGACGGTCTTGCGGGTGTAGGTCGGGTCGTCGGCGTTGGCGACGTTGAGATTGGCCACCGCGATCCGGGTCTGCGACGCCGCCAAGGCCGAACCCGCCGCGCCGATGATCGAGGACAGCGACATGACGGTCAGCCTTTCCGCGTCATGTAGCGTGTGTGGGCGGTCAGGCCGCGATTGACCGCCGCGATCCGCTCGCGGCCGACGGCCATCTCGGCGTCCAGCCGCGACAGGCGCGCGGCCAGGGCGGTCTGCACCTCGTGCAGGCTGGACAGCAGCAGCAGCCGGTCGTGCTCGGACGCCGCCGCCAGCCCCTCGGCGACGCCGCGCGCCAGGGCGCGGGCCTCCTCGACCGTGCCGACCACCGGGATCTCGCCGCCCGTCCGGCGGGCCCGTTCGGCGCGCAGCCTCAGGCGCTCGATCGCGCCCATCAGCGCACCGCCTGGATCAGCGTGTCGAACATGTCCTTGGTGGTGGTAACCACCTGGGACGCCGCCGAATAGGCTTGCTGGGCGATGATCATCTTGCTGAACTCGGTGGCGGTGTCGGTGGTCGAGCCCTCGAGCGCGCTGGCCACCAGGACGCCCGCGCTGCCGTCGCCCGGCAGGTTGACGTGCACCTGGCCGGCGTTGGTGTTCTCGTCATAGACCGTGCCCGAGACGTGGGTCAGGCCATTGGGATTGCTGAAGGTGGCGACCGGGATCTGGTAGATCGCCAGCTTGACCCCATTGTCGAACTTGGCGGTGACCAGGCCCTGGGCGTCGATGGTGATGCCGGCCAGTTCGCCGTAGTTGGCGCCGTCCTGCTCGAAGGTCGGGGTGATCGACAGGGTCGAGGAGGTCGAGGCGAACTGGGTCAGGCCGTCGGTGCCGCCGGCCGCGCCGAGGTTCAGCGAGACGGCGCTGGCCGCCGCCCCCGTCGAGAAGCCGGTAATGCCGATCGCCACCGGCGAGGGATTGGTCGAGGCCAGGCTGCCGTCGGTATTGAAGGTGACCGTCACCGTCGAGGGCGAGATGACGCCGGAGCTCTTGGTGGTGTCGGAGGTCAGGGTCGGGTTGGCCAGGGCCAGCGACCAGGTGTTGTCGGCGGTCTTGGTCCAGGTCTGGCCGACCGTGTGGCTGACGCCCAGCGAGTCGATGACCTCCATGCTGGTGCTGAAGGCCTGTCCCGTCGTGGCGTCGGCCGGCAGGTTGGCCGACATGGCGACATTGGCCGTCGCCTTGGCCGTGCCGCCGACCGAATTGAAGTTGATGGCCTGCAGGCTCGACAGGTCGCTGGCGTTGGACGCCAGGACGTTGCCGTCGGCGTCGGTGGGCAGGCCCTGGAGATAATAGCCCTCGGTGTTGACCAGATAGCCGTCTTCGTCGGTCTGGAAGCTGCCGTTTCGGCTGTAGACCAGGTCCGACGCGGTGGCGCCGGGGTCGGCGGAGACCACGAAGAAGCCCGTGCCGTCGATGGCGACATTGGTGTCGGTGGCCGAGGGCGAGATCACCCCGCCGACGCTGAGCGCCTGGCTGGACTGGGCGATCACCGAACTGGTCGACTTGGCCGAGCCCATCGCGCCGCTGACCAGCGACTGAAAGTCGACTTCCTTGGTCTTGTAGGCGGTGGTCGACGCGTTGGCGATGTTCTCGGAGATGGCGGCCAGGGCCAGGCTCTGGGCCGACAGGCCCGACACCGCGGTCGAAAGGGCGGAAGACAGGCTCATGGCGCGCCCCTAGCTCTGGGCCGAGGCGAGCAGCTGCACCTGGGTCAGCAGCGACGACATGGTGTCGTTCATCTTCGACATGGTGCTCGACAGGTCGGTGAGCGTGTCGTTCGTGCTGATCTGCTGCTCGAGCGAGGAATACTGGGCCAGCTGGCTGGTGAACTCGGTGGGATCGGTGGGATCCAGCGGGTTCTGGTTGGTCAGCTGGGTCATCAGCAGGCTGAGGAAGTCGGTCGTGCCGAGCGCCGACGTGCTCGACGACGAGGTGGTAGCGGCCGTGGTCGCGGCGCTGGTGGTCGAGGTGATGGCGGTCATCGAGAAAGCCCTCCGGTGACGCCGGGCGGCGCCGTTCGCAGGGTTCAACGGAGGTGGTCGGGCGGATGGGGCGGTGTTTTTTCGCCGATCTTTGGACCGTCCTCATGCCCCCCACGTCCGTCATCCTCGGACTTGTTCCGAGGACCCCTAGTTCCGCCGAGAAGAAGAAAGATCCGTGGAGTGGTGAGGTCGCGACTTCACCTGCGGCGGCGGCGCGGCTGAAACAGGGGTCCTCGGAACAAGTCCGAGGATGACGGAAGTGAGAGGTTTGGCGGACGGTTTGAGCGTGGCGAAAATAAGCCGCCCCATCCGGCTCGGGCGCTCCGTTCAAGCTTTCGAAGCCTGGCCGCGCAGAACGGCGGGAGGCTTCCCGCTCCGGGTCGTCCGGCAGCGGCCTCAAGCTAGAGAGCCGGATTAGAAAATGCCTGTCATCTCAACCAACACAGCGGCCAACACCGCCCTGCGCTATCTGAACACCAACTCGACCGCGCAGAGTGAATCGCTGGCCAAGCTGTCGAGCGGCTCGCGGATCGTGAGCGCCAAGGACGATGCGTCTGGCCTCGCCATCGCCACGTCCATGAACGCTGACATCACCGTGCTGAACCAAGCCGCCACCAACGTCACCAGCGGCGCCTCGGTGCTCAATACGGCTGACGGCGCCCTGTCCAACATCGCCGACATCCTGCAACGGATGAAGTCGCTGACGGCCCAGGCGCAGTCGGGCAGCTCGAGCGAGGACGACCTCAGCTACATCAACGCCGAATACACCCAGCTGAAGGAAGAAATCGACGACATCGCGTCGACGACCAACTTCAATGGCGTGGCCCTGCTGGCTTCCAGCGGGACTTCGGTCGCGACCACTCTGGGGACCGCCGGCGCCGCCGGCACGCTGGACACCGACTACTTCACGGTGGCCACGGGCAACACCAGCCTGGGCGCGATCAGCTACCTGGCCGACGGCACGGCGACCACCGTCGAAGTCGGCGACTATGTCGACGACGACGGCGCGCTGTTGCTGAACGCCGCGGGCACGGCCAAGGCCACGGCCGAGGACCTGTTGGCGGACTCCGTCAACACGGTCACCTGGACGGCGACGGCCGGCACGGGAACCAGCGCCTACACCAACGGTACGGGCGTCGACTTCCTGGTCGGCACCAGCAGCAGCGACACGATCAGCGTCAAGCTCGAGGCCGCCGACACGGCGTCCTTGGGCATCGACGCGACGTCGATCACCAGCGCCGCCTCGGCGGCCACGGCGATGGACGCGATCGACGCCGCCATTACCCAGGTCTCCGAGGCCCGGGCCAATGTCGGCGCCACCCTGTCGCGCTTCGAGTACCGCGGCGACGTGATCTCCACGTCGCTGGAGAACCTGCAGTCAGCCAAGTCGGCGATCTCGGACGTCGATATCGCGTCGGAGCAGACCAACTACACCAACGCCTCGACCCTCACCTCGGCCGCCATCGCCGCTCTCGGCAAGGCCAACGAGATGAGCCAGTCGCTGCTGAAACTGCTGCAGTAGGCCCGTTGACGGACGCCGGCGCTCCCCGCTCGGCGTCCGTAACCTTGGCGGGAGGGTCCCCTGGCCTTCCCGCCGCCTTTCCCGTCTCCCGCTCTCGCCCCTCAGGTCCGCCATGACCACGACCAGCAGCGTCTCGACCTCCGGTTCGACCAGCTACGTCACCGGCACGGTGTCGGGCCTGGACACCGACGCGATCATCGACGCGGCCGTGGCCCAGAAGACCGCCCGCGCCGACACCATCGACGCCAAGGTCACGGCCAACAAGACCCGGATCTCGTCGTACCAGACGTTGCAGTCCCTGCTGCAGGCGGTGTCGGGCTCGATGTCCGACCTGGCCTCCTCGACCTACAGCGCCCTGACGACCAGCACGAACGCCTTCGATGACAAGCAGGCCTACCTGACAGCCTCGGATGGGGCCGACGCCACCGACATCCTGGCCGTCAGCGCCGACAGCGAGGCCACCGCCTCGTCCTACGAGATCACCGTCGCCCAGCTGGCCAAGGCCCAGAAGGTCGCCTCGGCGATGCAGGCCTCGTCGACCACGGCCCTGGGCCTGGACGGGGTGATGTCCATCGCCGCCGCTGACGGGACCGCCGTCGACATCACGGTCACCGCGACCATGACCCTGGCCGGCCTGTCGACCGCCATCAACGCCCAGACCGCGACCAGCGGCGTCACCGCCACGGTGATCAGCACCAGCGCCGGCGCCCGCCTTGTGCTGTCGACCAGCGACACGAACCAGGCGATCACCGTCTCCACCACCTCGGGCGACGACGTGGCCCTGGGCATCGGCCTCACGGAGTCCACGGGCGCCTTCGCCACCCAACTGCAGGCCGCCCAGCCTTCGATCGTCGTCATCGACGGCCTCACCGTCGAGAACGACGGCAACGAGTTGACCGACGTCGTGCCGGGCCTGTCGATCTCGCTGCTGCAGACCACCACCACCGGCCAGACCGTCACCCTCGACGTCGAGGCCAACTACGACGACATCAAGACGGCGATCACCAGCTTCATCACCGCCTACAACGCCCTGCGCGCGTTCGTGGCCACCAACCAGACCGTGGGCTCGGACGGCACGGTGCCCGAAGACGCGGTGCTGTTCGCCGACAGCCTGCTACGAGACGCCAACCGCCAGCTAAGCGCGGTGCTGTCGGGCTCGCCCGCCTCGGCCGCCGACGAGGTCGCCAACCTGGCCGACCTGGGCATCACCCTGGACGCCAACAACCAACTTCAGCTGGCCAGCGAGACGACCCTGGACAATCTGCTGCTGACCAACCTGTCGGCCGTGGCCAGCTTCTTCGAGACCCGCTTCACCAGCGACAATACCGGTCTGAAGCTGATGAAGAACAGCACGGCCCAGTCGTTCGACTTCAGCCTGGAGGTCACGGCGACCGACGGCGTGATCACCGGCGTTTCGGTGGGCGGCGACAGCAGCCTGTTCACGGTGGCCGGCAGCCTGATCAGCGGCGCCAAGGGCACGATCTACGAGGGCCTGTCGTTCGCCCTGTCCCCCGCGGCCACCGGGTCGATCGCGATCAAGGTCGAGCAGGGCTTCGCCAACAAGATCACCAGCCTGCTGGACGGTTTCGCCAACCCCACCAGCGGCGCGATCCAGACTGAGATCGCCAGCCTGGAAGACCTCGACACCGATCTGACCAGCAGGTCCGGCGAGATCCGCACCGACGCCGAGGGCTACCGCGCCAAGCTGGTCGCCAAGTACGCGACCATGGAGAGCGAGCTCTCGGCCGCCCAGATTCTTCAAGCCCAGATCAAGGCCATTCTCGGAGCCAGCAGCGATGACGACGACTAACGCTAGAGCGTTCGGGGCTTACGCCGCCGCCCGCAATCTCAACCAGAACCCGCGCGACGTGCTCGCCGCCGTGCACGAGGAGCTGTACCGCGCGATCGCCTCGGCAAAATCCGCCCACGAGGCCGGCGCGCTGGATCAAATGTGCCGCCACGCCGCCCGCGCGACCCAGATCCTGATGGTGCTGTCGACCAGCCTGGATTTTTCGTCCGCCGGACCAGACGGCGCGATGCTGCGCCGGTTTTACAGATCGTTGCTGGAGACGATCACAGAGGCTTCTCGTCGAAGTATTATTTCACCTTCGTATCAAAAGTCGCTAGATCTACTCCAACCATTCTGCAAATGTCTGAGAGGAAAAGAATGATTAGATCAAACTTATCTCCCAAATATCGGAGCGCACAATTCCGGTAATTGTTTGAAATCTGGCATATTGATTGCCTGGTCTGTTTTCAGAAGCTCTCTGAATTGGACTGAGACAATGCCTGGTTCGACGAATACAGACCCCGCTACCGACCGTTCCGACGAAGATCTTTTCATCGCCTGCTCCGGCGATGAGCCTGGCGCGTTCCGCCTGCTGGTCGAGCGACACATGCGCATGGTGCGACGCCTGGCGCTGAACGTGCTGGGCGACGTCCACGAGGCCGAAGATGTCGCCCAGGAGGTGTTCGTGGCGGTGTGGAGGGCGCGGCTGGACTGGCGGCCCGAGGCGCGATTCTCGACCTGGCTTCACCGGGTGGCGGTCAACAAGGCCATCGACCGGCGGCGTTCACTGCGCGGCGCCTCGCAAGCCTCGCCCGAGCCGCAGGAGGTGATCGCCCGCCTGTCCGACGCTGATGATCGCGCCGCTCGGCCGGAAGACGCCTGCGTTCGCCTCGAGCGGATGGAAAGCGCCAAGAGCCTGCGCCTGGCCCTGGACCGCCTGCCGGCGAACCAGAACCGGGCTCTGACAATGTTCTATTTCGAGGAGCTGGACGTTGGTAGAATCGCCGACCTCCTGGGCTGCTCGGAACAGGCGGTGCGGTCGCTCCTCAAACGGGGGCGGCAAGCGCTGAAGACCAATCTCCAGAGACAGAAGAAGATCTGTAACCATGGACCTCGCCCAGTTCAAAGCCAGCCTCGCCAGCCTGGGAGCCGATCTTGAGCGCTGGCCGCCCGCCGAGGCCGAAGCCGCCGTCGCTCTGCTATCCCGTTCCGACGCCGCCGTTGCGCTGTTCGCCAAGACGACATCGGACGACCTGACGGTGTTCGGCGACCCAGCCGGGGATATCGACGCCCTGGTCGACGCCACCCTGGGGCGGTTGGGGCGAGGCGACTAGGCAACCTGTCTGCTTCTCCGGGCCGCTTGGCGCGGCGCGCGTGAAAACAAGCGCAGAAGTAGTATTGTTTCGGAGCCGTCACAGTAATGTTTCGGTTCGATACAAAATTTCGTCGAACGCGAAGCCTCAGATCATGAAATTGTTCAACCGAGACGCTTCGCCCGTGGCGAAAGTCCAGGCATGGTCGTAATCTGCCTGCATGTCGCCCTCCCCAAATCTTTTGAACGCTTCGGCTGACGCCGCCACCGTCCTTCTGGTGGAGGACGACGACATGCTTCGTCAGGAAATGGCGGCTTACCTCTCCGCCCAAGGCTATGCCGTCCGGCAGGCGGCCAACGTCGCCGCGGCTCGCGAGGTCATGGAAACGCGGCGCATCGACGTGCTGGTGCTGGACGTCAATCTGCCGGGCGAGAACGGTCTGTCGCTTTGCCGCCAGATGTCGGGAACCGACGGGCCGGCCATCCTGCTGCTCAGCGCCCTGGGCGATCCGGTGGACCGCATCGTCGGGCTGGAGCTGGGCGCCGACGACTATGTGGTCAAGCCAATCCCGCCCCGCGAACTGCTGGCCAGGGTCAAGGCCCTGCTCCGCCGCCGGGTCGGAGGCAAGACCGCCCGCAGCGATTTACGCCTTTTCGCGGGCTTCAAGCTGGATGTCGCGGCCCGTCAGCTGACCGCGCCAAACGGCGTGCTGCTGCTGCTGACGCCCGGCGAGTTCACTATTCTGTCGACCCTGGCCGACCACGCCCACGCGGTGGTGTCGCGCGACGAGTTGCTGACCATCATCGCCGGCGAGACGGTCGAAAATCTGGGCCGCCGCGTGGATCTGCACATCAGCCGTCTCCGCCGCAAGATCGAGGCCCAGTCCGAGCAACCCTTGATCCGCACCTATCGCGGCTTGGGCTACATGCTGGACGCCAAGGTCACGCTTCAATGAGCGATAGAGGCGGACTGTTCAGACGGTTTCCCAGCCCGCCGATCGCCGTCCAGGTGATGGCCTTGCTGTTGGCGGGCCTCGTCGTGGCCCAGGCCGTGACCTTGGGCCTGACGCTGTTGCTGCCGCCCGCTCCGGCCATGCATCACAGCCTGGCCGACATCGCCGCCGACCTGCGCGGCTCCGCGCTCGACAGTAACAGCGACCGACCTCTCGTCCGCACGGTCGAGACCCAGCCCCCCAGCTTTCAGAGTCCCGGCTGGGTGGCTTCCGAAACCGCCAGCGTCGAACTGGCTCGCCTGCTGAACGTGCCGCCAGAGGACGTTCGCCTGTTGTTCTACGCCCCGCCGCCATTTGCCGGCGCCGAGACCCGGAGGTCCGGCCATACGCCGCTGGCCCTGATGTTGTTCACCACCTACGCCCAGGCTCAGACCCTGCCGCCTCCCGCGCCCGGTGGACGGCCAGGCCCAATGCCTCCCATGCGCCGGCCTGGCGCAGGCGGCATGCGCCCGGGCTTGCCGCCCAGTGACTTCGCCAGAGCGGCGCAAGCTGGAAACCCGCCGGGTTTCGCCGCGATGCGCCCAGCGCGGCCGGGCGGCCAGCGCCCGTTTGGACCCGGCGCCGTCGGGTCGCCCGACGGCGCCGGGCGCAACTTCGGCAGGCCCGCCGGCTTCCCCCCGGGGGGGAACCGAGCGGGCCGCGGCGTCGACCCGCTGTTCACCGCCCCGTTTCGTTCGTCGACGGTGATCCTGCCGGCCGCGCTGCGTGGCGAGATACAGGCCGCTCCTCCGTTGGATCCGGTCGCCGACGCGGCGGCGCGCCAGCCGGCCGCACGGGCCTCGCCCGAGCCCGAGGCGCGAATGCACGCCGCCCCGGCGATCGAGCCGGCTCAGGTCACGGCTCCGGCTGTCGCCGCCCCGCCGCCGATACGCGCGGCGCCGCCCCGTCAGCCCCCCGTCGCCGGCCGGCCTCTCCCCGCCCCCGTGGCTCGCAGCTTGTTTGGCCTAGCCCCGCCACCCTTCGTCGAAGGCGACTTCGTGGCCGCGCTCCGCGTCGGCAACGACCGATGGGTGACCCTGCGACCTCAGCCCGAAGCCTTCCCCAACAGCTGGCAACGTCGGGTGCTGATGTGGTTCGCGCTGTCCTTGGCCGTGGTCGCGCCGCTGGGCTGGATCTTCGCTCGCCGCTTGGCCGCGCCCCTGGCCGGGTTCGCCGCCGCCGCCGAACGCCTCGGTCGCGACCCGGCTTCGCCCGTGATCGTCGCGGACGGCCCCGCCGAGATCGGCCGCGCCGCCCGGGCGTTCAACGCCATGCAGGGCCGTCTCAGCCGCTACATCACCGACCGCACGGCGATGATCGGCGCGATCTCGCACGACCTGCGTACGCCCCTGGCCCGCCTGCGCTTTCGCTTGGAGCGCGCTTCGCCGTCGCTCCGTCGCGAGATGGGTCAGGACCTGGACCAGATGGAGGCGATGATCACCTCGGTTCTGGCCTTCATGCGCGAGGACGCGGAGGCCGGCGCCCGCCAGCGGATCGACCTGCGCTCGCTGGTGGAATGCGTGATCGACGAGGCCGAGGTCACGGGCGCCGAGGTCGCTCTGGAACCGGGCGAACCGGCCGTGGTCGAGGTCTCGGTTCTGGGTCTGCAGCGCGTGTTCGCCAACCTCGTGGACAACGCCGTCAAATACGGCGACAGCGCCCGTGTAACGCTCAAGGTCGAGGGCGATGAGGCCGTCGTCGAGATCCGCGACAAGGGTCCGGGCCTGGAGGCTTCCGAACTGGAGCGGGTATTCACCCCGTTCTATCGCGGCGTCGAGGCGCGAACCTCCAGCAAGCAGGGCGTTGGTCTGGGCCTGTCGTCGGCGCGCTCCATCGTTCGCGCCCACGGTGGCGATATTCGACTTGCCCTGCCTGGACGAGGCCTTTTGGTGCAGGTTCGATTGCCGCTGGTCGGCGGCGTTGAAATCTCGCCTCATGGTCTTCTGCGGGCCGCGGAGTAAGGGACCCCGCCTCGCGCATCGAGGCCTTTACGACTTGCCAAACTAGATACATACCTATGTATATAGATCCACATGTTTATGATCCCGAGAGCCCGATCATGACCCCCGACACCCTTGCCGACCTGGGCGTGACCTTCCTGGGCAGCCGGATGAAGCGCCTGGCCGACCGGCTGCAGACCGACGCGGCCGCCACCCTTCAGGCCATGGCCCTGCCCATCCAGCCGGCCCAGCAGCAGTTCCTGGCCGTGCTAAGGCAACAGGGCCCTCAGACCGTCGGCGGCGTCGCCCAGCATCTGCGGCTCAGCCAGCCCACCGCCACCCGCGCCGTCCAGGCCCTGATCGAGCAGGGCCTGATCGACGTCAGCCGGGAGGGGCGCGACCAGCGCCAGAAGCTGCTGTCGCTCAGCCCGGACGGCGAGGCGCTGATGGACCGGCTGGAACGCGACCTGTGGCCCAAGGTCGAGGCGGCCGCCGTGTCGCTGTGCGGCGGTCGCCACGCCGCTCTGCTGAAGGCGATCACGATGATCGAAGCCGAACTGGATCGTCGCTCGCTCGTGGATCGGGTGATGGCGCCCGATATGACGATCCGCGACTTTTCCGACGACCTGGCTCAGGCGTTTTACGACATCAACGCCGCCTGGATCTCACAGATGTTCGCCCTCGAGGAGAACGATGTGAGACTGCTGGAGAACCCCCGCGAACTGATCATCGACAAGGGCGGCGCGGTGCTGTTCGCGGAGACGCCGGACCTGGGCGTGGTGGGGACCTGCGCCATCATGAAGATGAAGGACGGCTGGTTCGAGCTGACCAAGATGGGCGTTCTGGAGGCCGCGCGCGGCCGCAAGGTCGGCGAGTTCCTGCTGGCGGCGGCGCTGGAGCGGGCCAAGGCCATGGGCGTGGCCGAACGGCTCTATCTGCTGACCAATACCAAGTGCGGACCGGCCATCCATCTCTATGAAAAGCTGGGCTTCCAGCACGACGCCGAGATCATGACCCTGTTCGGATCCCGGTATGAGCGCTGCGATGTGGCGATGCGGTATCGAGGTTAGGCCGAAACCTGGGCCGCCACGGCCTTCAGCACCTCGCGCGCCGCGTTCGGGTCCAGCCGCACCTGAAGCCCCCGCTGGCCGCCGTTGATGTAGACCCGCTCCTCCGCCAGGGCGTCGGCCTCGATCACCACCGGCAGCGGCTTGCGCTGGCCGAACGGGCTGATGCCGCCGACCTTGTAGCCGCTGATCCGTTCGGCGTCGGCCGGCTTCATCATCTGGGCCGACTTACCGCCGACCGCCGCCGCCAGCTTCTTCATCGCCACCTCGCGGTCGGACGGGACGATGATCAGCACCGGCTTGCCGTCGACCAGGGCCATCAGCGTCTTGAGCACCCGGCCGGGATCCTCGCCCAGCGCCGCGGCGGCGGCCAGGCCGATGCTGTCGGCGTCCGGGTCATAGTCGTAGGCGTGGACCGTGAAATCGATCCCGGCCTTGGTCAGGGCGAGGGTGGCGGGCGTGGTGCGGGACATGGCGTCACCATAGCCAAGCCCCCGTGAAAACCCCACGCTTCGACAAGCTCGGAGCGAGGTTTTCTTCTCTGCGGCCTACAGAATGGTCCTCATGCCGAGCCTGTCGAAGGCTAAGGATCACGCACCGGGCCTTGGTCCTATTTCGGGCAGATCGCGTCGCCCTCGTTGGACGCCAGTCGCACCTCGGTCAGCGACAGCGAGAACGGCCCGCCGGTGCTGATCGCGAACGGCGCGGTGACATGATCCATCTTGGCCCCGGCCGCCTGGAAGCATGACAGCTTGATCTTGGCGTTGCCCCATTCGCCGGGCTTGGCGGACTTCAGCAGGCTCGAGACGTCCACCATGCCGCCGCAGGAGGCGTCGTCGCTGCAGCCGATCCCCATCGTCACCGGCGCGGTCGGCGCGGCGTCGATCCGGTAGCGGACCATCACCGCCATGTCGCCGGTGGTCTGGCGCGACAGGTCGACCGCCGGGCCGTGGATGGCCAGGGTTCCCTGCCCCGTCCAGGTCGCCTGGCGGCCGTTCTCCTGAGCGTCGGCGTCGATCGTCTTGATCGCGCCTGCCCCCAGGAAGTCCATGCGCCACGGCGCGGGCAGGCGGCCATCGACGAAGTAGCGATCGACGCTGCCCGTGGCGACGACATCGCCCGCCTCCTCCGGCAGGACGCCGACCTTGCCGCCGCTCGCATAGGACAGGCCGTAGCCGTAGGCGAACTGCGGATCGTAGCCCGGCTGGCCGCGGTTCAGCGGCCCTTGGTCGGCGCGCTTGGGCCAGGAGAAGGAAAGCTTGCCCTGGAAGTCGCGCTTGGACTTGCCATCCTTGCCGGCCACCAGCACGTCGGCCACCCCGCCGCCCTCGCTGCCCGGCAGCCAGGCCGCGACGAAGGCGTCCGAGGCGTTGATCTCGGGGTTCACCCACAGGGGACGGCCCGACAGGAACACCGACACCACCGGAACGCCCTGAGCCTTCAGTGTCTTGAGCAGAGCCAGGTCGGTCTTGTCGCCCAGTTGGTAGCCGAGATGGGCGACGTCACCCTGGAACTCGGCATACGGATCTTCGCCGAACACCACGATGGCCACGTCGGGCTTGGTCTTGAACTGGCCGTTCCTGGCCAGCTCCGCCACCCCGCCAGCCGCCGTCACCGCCTGTTCGATGCCGCCCCAGATCGACTGGCCGCGCGGGAAGTCGCTGTTCTTGTTGCCGGTGCCCTGCCAGGTCAGGGTCCAGCCCCCCGAGGCCTTGCCGATGTCGTCGGCCGCGCCGGCGACCAGCACCTTGGCCCCTGGCTTGACCGGCAGCACGCCGTCGTTCTTCAGCAACACCAGCGACTTGGCCACCGCCTCGCGGGCGATCGCCCGGTGATCGTCCGCACCCAGACGGTCGAGCTTGCCCTGGACCGACGGCGCCACGCGCTCGAACAGGCCGGTCTTGACCTTGACCCGCAGGATGCGGCGCACGGCGTCGTCCAGCCGCGCCATCGGGATCTCGCCCGACTTCACCTGGGCCAGGGTGTTGTCGTAGAGGCCCTTCCAGCTGTCGGGCGCCATGTACATGTCGAGCCCGGCGTTCATCGCCTGCGGGCAGCTGAGGTTGGTGCAGCCGGCGAGCTGTCCGTGAGCGTTCCAGTCGCTGACCACGAAGCCCTGGAAGCCCATCCGGCCCTTCAGCACATCGGTGATCAAGGACTTGTTGCCCGTGACCTTCTCGCCGTTCCAGCTGGAGAACGAGGCCATCACCGTCAGGATGCCGGCGTCGATGCTGGGCGGATAGCCCTGGGCGTGAATCGCCACCAGCTCGGCCTCGGAGATCACGGCATCGCCCTGGTCCTGGCCGCCCTGCGTGCCGCCGTCGGCCAGGAAGTGCTTGGCCGAACCGGCGATGTGGCCAGCGCCCAGGGTCTGGCCCGACTTGAGTTCGCCCTGCAGGCCCAAGGTCATGGGTCCCGAATAAGATTTCACGACCTCGGGGTCCTCGGCATAGCCCTCATAGGTGCGGCCCCAGCGGTCGTCGCGGGGCACGGCCACGGTGGGGCCGAAGGTCCAGTCGCCGCCGACCACCGCCACCTCTTCGCCGGTGGCCTGGCCGATGCGGCGGATCAGGGCCGGGTCGCGCATGGCGCCCAGGCCGATATTGTGCGGGAAGATCGTGGCCCCGACGATGTTGTTGTGACCGTGCACGGCGTCGATGCCGAACATGATCGGGATCGGGGTGCGGCCCGGCCGCGCGGCCAGGGCTTCCTTGCGGTAGGCGTCGACCAGGTCGATCCAGGCCTTGGGCGGGGCGCGGTCGTCGCCGCCGGGCGCCGAATTGCCGCCCGCCAGGATCGAACCCAGCGGGTACTTTTCGAGATCGGCCGGGGTCATGGAGGCGATGTCGCCCTGGATCGTCTGGCCGACCTTTTCCTCGACGCTCATCTTGGCCATCAGCTGGGTGATGAAGGCCTCGGTCTTGGCGTCGGTGATCGCCGCCGGGCTGGCCGCCGCCGGCCACTGGGCCGGATGGGCGATCGTCGACGGCGCGGCCCCCGACTGGGCCGAGGCCGCCGCCCCCATCAGGCTGGTCGAAGCGATCAGGGCCGAAATCAGAAGGCGGCGGCGGGAAACGGTCATTCAACACCTTCGAGAAGCGGCCCGGACTGAGCGCGGGCTGAGATTGCGCGGCAAAAAACCGGCGCGACGGGGAGAACATCGTCGCGCCGGAGTTTGGAGAGCCCCCGATGAAAGGGGATCCAGTCGCGCCGTCGCCGGAGGGGTCTGGCGAAGGCGTCGTCCCCGCCGACGGATCGGCGCTGGAACGGGACGGATCGGAATTTCGTGAGCGCCGCTCGCCTTATCGGGCGCGCGGGCGTGGCATGGGTGCTTCCTTCCCTGAAGCGGGGACTTGCGCCCCTCTGGCTGGCCAAAACCTCAACATGGATTGACAGCGCTGTCTAGAAGAAATGTGAGCGGTACCGTTTTGGCGGTCCAGACGGGTGGGTTGCGAGGTCAGGCGACGCCGCGTCCGACGAGGGCGGCCAAGGCGGCCTGGTGCGTCGGGCTTTGGGCGACGACGGCGTCGATACGGGCCGTCAGGTCCGGCAGGATGGCGCGCACCTGGTCGAAATTGGACGCATCGACCAGCGGGTCGTAGGCTCTGGGCCGCGCCCCCATGCCCTCGAAGATATAGAACCACGACAGGTCGGTGAACAGCTCGCCGGGCCTGGCGTCGACCCGGCCGCAGGCGCGGTACAGCGCGAGCCGCTCGGCCAGGCGGTCGGGCAAGGGCGCGGCGGCGCGCTCGCGCCAGAACGGCGTGTCGTCGCGCGCCGTCACGCAGTAGTGCAGCAGAATGAAGTCGCGATAGGTCTCGTACTCGTCGGCCAGGGCGCGGTTGTAGGCGGCGATGTTGACGGGCGCGAAGTCACGGTCGGGGAAGTGGTCCAGCAGCTTGTACAGCCCGCTGCAGACCAGGTGGATGCTGGTGGATTCCAGCGGCTCCAGGAAGCCCGACGCCAGGCCCAGGGCCACGCAGTTGCGGCTCCACATCGTCTTGCGGCGGCCGGCGGTGAAGCTCAGCTTGCGCGGCTCGGCCAGGGGCTGGCCGATCGCCGCCAGCAGTTCGTCCTGGGCCGCGCCGTCGTCGATGAAGGCGCTGGAATAGACATAGCCGTTGCCCACCCGATGCTGCAGCGGGATCCGCCAGCGCCAGCCGGCGCCCTGGGCCGTGGCCTGGGTGTACGGCGCGGGCGGACCGGCGTGAGCGGTGGGGGCGGCCAGGGCGCGGTCGCAAGGCAGCCAGCGCGTCCAGTCCTCGTAGCCCGCGCCCAAAGCCTGCTCGATCAGCAGGCCGCGAAAGCCGCTGCAGTCGATATAGAGATCTGCCGCCAGCTCGCCGCCGCCCTTCAGCTTCAGGGCCTCGATGAAGCCGTCGTCGCGCAGCTTGACCTCCGACACCTCGCGCTCCAGCCGCTTGACGCCTCGGCGCTGGGCGTGGTCGCGCAGGAACCGGGCGACCAGGACAGCGTCGAAATGCAGGGCCTGGCGCAGGCCGGCCAGCGGACCGGGCACGCGCGGATCGGGATGGGCCAGCCGACCGGCGTCGCCCAGGGCGGCGGCCAGGCTGAACCGGGGCACGGTCACATCCAGCCCCTGGGCCCGCGCCTTGTGGAACACATGCTGGAAGGGCCGCCGGTCGATCGATACGCCGAACGTGCCGAACGGATGCCAGTAGCTGTCGCCGATCCGGCTCCAGTCTTCGAACTTGATGCCCAGCTTGAACGTAGCCTGGGTCGCCGGGATGAAGGCGTCGAGATCGACCTCGATCAGCTTCAGGAAGTCGAAGATCGGCGGGATGGTGGCCTCGCCGACCCCGACCGTGCCGATGTCGGGCGACTCGACCAGGGTGATGGCGCAGCCGGATCCCCGGAGGGTCCGGTTCAGCAGGCAGGCGGCCATCCAGCCGGCCGTGCCGCCGCCGACGATGGCGATCGATCGGATGGCCCGGTTGGCGACCTTGTCGGTCATGACGCCCTCCCGAACGAAAAGAAAGCGGCGCCGATCGGTTCGGGAACCGACCGGCGCCAGGCGTCGGCGCGGCGACAGGGGATGAACCGTCGCCGCGCCGGGGAACCTTCGGCCTGGGGGCCGAGGGCTCCAAGTCAAATCCTCGGCGCGCGGCGGTGACCGCGCGCCGGGTCCGACCTACAGGCCGAACTTGAACCGCGCGCCGATCACGACGCGGCGGTCGCCGGTGGCGTAGCGGAACGGCAGGTTCTCCCACTGCAGATAGCGGCCGGTGTCTTCCTTGGTCAGGTTGATGCCTTCCAGCACCACCTTGATCTGGTCGTTGATCGCATAGCCGATCTGACCGTCCAGCTGGCCGTAGGCCCGCTCCCAGGTGCCCAGCTTGTGGGCGTCGTTGACGCCGCCGGTGCCGCTGTTGTCGACACCGAAGCCGAAGTTGCCCTGGAAGCTCTTGTCGCGCCAGGCGTAGGACAGACGCGCCTCGAAGCCGTGGCCCTCGTAGTAGCCCTGGACGTTGAAGGCGTTCTTGGCCACGCCGGGGATCGGCAGGTTGTCATCATAGTCGTTGGAGATCGAGGTCTTGGAGTCCGAGTAGGTGTAGTTGGCGGTGAAGCCGAAGCCGTTGTCGAAAGCGTACTGCGCGGCCAGTTCCAGACCCTTGATCGTGCCGCCTTCGCCGTTGATCGGCTGGTCGAAGATCCCGGTCGTCGCGCCCGCCACCGAACCGTCGGCCACCGTCCGCGAGACCGTTTCGGTCTGGATGAAGGAATCGACGTTCTTGTAGAACAGCGCGGCCGAGAACAGACCCTGCGTGCCCACGTAGCGCTCGTACGCAACGTCGAACTGCGAGGCGCGATAGGGATCGAGCTCTGCGTTGCCGCCGCTGCCGTTGGTGTAGAGGAAGCGGTTGAGATTGGGGCCCGGCGTCGAGCTGCGGGTGAAGTTGTAGCTCGAACCCGTGGCCAGCTGGAACAGGTTCTGGCGCGACACCACGCGGGCCGCCGAGACGCGGACCTTGTCGCTGTCATTGATGTCGAACACGCCGCTGAGGCTGGGCAGGACGTCGGTATAGGAGCGCGAGGTGGTGATGTTCTCCGGGTTGGAGATCACGCCGTTCCAGCTGTCCGTGCCATAGAAGTTGGGCACGGTCGGGGTGGCGCTGGCGTCGATGGTCAGCTCGGTCTTCACCACCCGCACGCCGGCGTTCAGGTGATAGCCATCCTCGGCCCCGCCGGCGTCGGCCATGGCGTAGCCGGTGGTGGTCTCTTCCTTGACCTTGAACGACTGGATCGGGTCCCGGTAGTATTTGAACGGGGTCGAGGGATAGAGCGCCGACAGCCACTGGACCGGGTTCTTCATCTGGTCGCGGTTCTGGAACAGCGCCGTGATCCCGCCGACGGTCAGGGTCTCGAAGCGTTCCGGATTGGTCGCCGCCGTCTGGTAGGGGGTGATCAGGGCCGGCGAGGCGCCGAAGCGGCCGTCGTCGGTCGGTGTCTGACCGCAGTTGGGACGACCCGGCGTGCCGGCCGGCAGGCCGCACGACTTGAAGCCGATGGCGCCGTCCTGGAAGTAGCCGAGCGGCGTCCAGTCCTGGCCCAGCGCCTGGCCGTTCAGCTCGCCCTTGCCCGAATAGTCGGCCAGCAGCAGCAGGAAGTCGGAATCGACCTTGCGCTCGGCGTAGCGGGCGCCGGCGCTCAGAACCAGATTGCCGGTCTCGCCGAACGCCGGACGGAACTTGAAGTCGGCGCGGACCGAGGTGTTCTCGATGTTGGTGCGCTCGCCAAACACCCAGTGCGACTTGGCGAAGACGCTGCTGGGCGTGGTGAACTGGCCCGGATTGGCCGGGGTGAAGGTCGGGTTGTCGCCATTGGCGTAGCTGTAGACGAAGGTCGCCGGCGCGGTGGCGTTGGGGATGAAGCCCGCCGCCGTGCCGTTGCGCACGCCATACTGGGTATAGCGGACGTCGTTGTTGGCGCTGTCGCTCTCGTAGTCGCTCTTCGAATAGGCGACGCGGGCCCCGCCGGTCAGGCGACCGCCATTGTCCCAGTTGGCCGCGAACTGGAAGTTGTCGGTCTTGGCCTGGGCGTTCTGGACGTAGGAGGTGCCTTCGGCCGAGTTGGCGGTGACCGTGCCAGTCTGCAGGACGCCGTTGGTGTCCTTGGCGAAGCCGGCCGCCGAATAGGTCGCGCCCTCGTTGGCGAACGGGAACTTGATCGAGGCCTCGGAGGTCAGGATCTTCAGGTCCGAGTGGAACCAGTCGGCCGTCAGCTGAAGGGAGTCGGTCAGGGCGAAGTCGAGATTGATCGTGGCCCCAAGGCGCTTGCGCTCCTGGTCGCGATAGGTGGCGTAGCGATATTCCGGCGACCAGACATCGACGGTTCCCGCGCCTTGAGGACGGTCCTCGAAGGCCCAGCCGCCCCGGTTCTCGCCGGCCAGCACGTCGGTGTGGCTGTCGGTCTTGTCGTAGGACAGGGTGCCCAGCACGGCGAAGCGGTCGCTGAACTTATGGCCCAGCACCAGCGAACCGGTCGGGGTCCAGTCGGAGCCCTTGCCCTTCTGGCCGCGGATGTCGCCGGCGATGGTGGTGTCGTCGGCCAGGTCGCGGGCGTTGCGGGTCTTCAGGTTGATGATGCCGCCCAGGCCGCCCTCCAGCAACGAGGCGTCGGGCGACTTGTAGACATCGACCCCACCGATCAGCTGTGACGGAATGCCCTCCAGGGAATTGTCCTGGGTGATCTTGCCCTCGTAGAGGCGGAAGAGCTCCAGGCCGCTGACGAAGATGTCGTTGTTCAGCACCGTGACGTTCTGGTCCAGGCCGCGGATGCGGACCTTGGTGCCCTGGCCGTTCTCGCGGTCGATCTGCACGCCGGGCAGGCGCTGCAGCGACTCGGCGATGTTCTGATCCGGGAACTTGCCCATGTCCTCGGCCGTGATCGACTCGATGATCAGATTCGAGTTCTTCTTCAGATTCAGCGCGTTCGCCAGCGAGGCTCGGAAGCCGGTGACGGTCACCGCCTCAACCTCAGATGGCGCCTCGGCTTGGGCTGGAGCAGCCTGGGCCAGGGCTTGGCCGGCGCTGAGCAGCACCACGGCCGAAGCGGCGCAGAGCAAAGCCGTGCGCGATCGATAAGACGTTGTCGTCATTGTGCATTCCCCTGATGAGCGGCAGCAGTTCTCGTTCTCGTTCAGCGGAGCAGAACAAGCCGAGACGCGGAAGTTGAGGGATGCGTGCGCATCCTCCCGTGGAGATCCGGCTTTTTAAGAGCGCCGGTATCTTCAACCTACGGATAACAGACAGCGCTGTCAACTTTGGACATAGAATTTAGAAAACGATTTTCGTTATGCGGCTTTCGAGTCACGTTCCGCACGGCCCCAGCGCGGACCGCGGGCTTCCCGCCAGCGGCTTGGTCAGGCCGGCGCAGTCACATGGCAGGCGGCTTATAAGATCCGTAGACGGACGGCGCCTGGGCGGCGGCCGGCAAGCCTGCCGTCTGGGCGATCAGCACGGCGCAGGTCGCCAGCAGCGAAAGGCGGGAAATCCGGCGAGCGGATATGGTTGTCATGCCTTCCTCCTCGGGCCGGCCTCTGCGGCCGCTTGTCGTCGTCGGGTCGTTCAGGTCACGGCGGGGCCGCCGCCTCGGCCGGTGTCCACAGCCGCGCGGCGCCGCGCACGCCCGAGGAGTCGCCCCATTTGGCCGGCGCCAATCGGGCGCTCCAGCCGTCGGAGAACACGTGAGGCTCGATGAAGGCGGGCAGGCGCTCGTAAAGCTCCGCGACGTTCGACAGCCCGCCGCCGAACACGAAGGCGTCGGGATCGACGATGTCGCAGATCACCGCCAGGCCTCGGCCCAGGCGGTCGAGATAGCGGTCGAAGCTGGCCCGGGCCTCGGCGTCGCCGGCCCGCGCGGCGGCGATGATCTCCTCGCCGGTCAGGGCCTGGCCGGTGCGCTCGGCGTGATCGCGACGAAAACCGGTGCCGGAGATCCAGGTCTCCAGGCAGCCGTTCCGGCCGCACCAGCAGGCCGGGCCCGGCGATTCTTCCGGCCGGGGCCAAGGCAACGGTGTGTGGCCCCACTCGCCGGCCACGCCGTTGGCGCCTTCGACCAGCTTGCCGTCCACGGCCACGCCGCCGCCGCAACCCGTGCCGATGATCACCGCGAAGACCACCGACAGGCCGGCCGCCGCGCCATCGACCGCCTCGGACAACGCCAGGCAGTTGGCGTCGTTGGCCAGCCGGACGGGGCGGCTCAGGCCCGCCTCCAGGTCCTCGCGGAACCGGCGGCCGTTCAGCCAGGTGGAGTTGGCGTTGCGCATCACGCCGGTGCGCGGCGACACCGAGCCCGGGGCGCCGATCCCGATCGAGCCCCTCCCTATCGCGCCTTGGCCGCCGGCCTGCTGCTCGACCTCGCCGATCAGATCGCGGACCGTGGCGATGGCGGCGTCGTAGGATCCGGGGTTGGGAGCACGCACGCGGGCCAGGAACCGGCCGTCCGGCGCCAGGGCGGCGGCCTCGATCTTCGTGCCGCCAAAATCCACGCCAAGCTGAATCAACCCGGTTTCCTCCAGCCATCCGGAGCGCGCGCTGCGGCGCGCTTCCAGCTTGCCTCATAGTCAGCAGCCTCGAATAAAGAAAGCAATTTAAATAATTCGTCGAGCGGCGCCGCTATCGCCACCACCCGCCCGGCGATGCTACGAGGGCGTCTCGTCGAACATCGGATGTCGCCTTTGGAAGTCTCGCGGAGATCAAACCGGAAGCGCACCGCCGGAGCCAGCCTGTCGGGCGCCAATCTCGAGCGGGTCGGCGATCACAACCAGCGGGTCATCCTGCAGGCCATCCGGTTGGGCGGTCCGATCACCCGGGTGGCCCTGGCCAAGATCAGCGGCCTGACGCCGCCGGCCGTCGCCAACATCACCAAGCGCCTGCTGGACGACGGCCTGATCCTGGAGGCGGGCCGGGTGCAAGGGCCGCGCGGCCAGCCCGCCATGAACCTGACGATCAACCCCGACGGCTGCCTGTCGATCGGCGTCAACATCGACCGCGACCACATCACGATCGTCATGCTGGACCTGCTGGGCGCCGTGCGGGCCCGGGCCAGCCAGGAGATCGAGTTCCCCCTTCCCGCCGATGTCGCCAAGTTCTGCAAGACCCAGATCCGCAAGATGCTGGCCGCGTGGAAGGGTCAGGCGCCGCGCCTGTCGGGAATCGGCGTGGCCCTGCCCGACGACCTGGGCCGGGTGGACCTGCCGCATCGCCCCGAGAATTATGACGTCTGGAGCACGGCCGATATTGGCAAGCTGATGGCCCACATCCTGCCCCTGCCGGTGTTCCTGGAAAACGACGCCGCCGCCGCGGCCCTGGGCGAGTTGCAGTTCGGTCACGGCCTGCGCCGACCCAGCTTCTTCTACGTCCTGGTGTCGTCGGGCCTGGGCGGCGGCCTTGTGATCGAGGGCGACTATTTCCGGGGGGCCCAAGGGCGCAGCGGCGAGATCGGCTTCCTGCCGGTCACTTCGCCCGAGACCCAGGCCCGCTCGCTGCAGGAGGTGGTGTCGCTGTCGGCCCTCTACGCCCATCTCGAGGCCGGCGGGATCGTCGTGACCCGTCCCGACCAGCTGAGTGAACTGCCGGCCCAGGGCCAGGCCCTGGTCGAAGACTGGATCGCCCTGTCCGCCAGGCTCCTTGTCCGGCCGTTCGTGTCGATCAGTTGCCTGGTCAATCCCGAGGCGATCTATGTGGGCGGACGCCTGCCCACCGCCCTGCTGGATCGGCTGGTCGCGGCGGTCAACGACCGGCTGGCCGAGATCGAGGACGTGCCGGCCCTGGCCAAGGTCGAGCGCGCCGCCACCTCGGCCGACGGACCGGCGGTCGGCGCGGCCCTGCTGCCCTTCATGGCCCAGCTGCTGCCGTCTCGCGCCGCCCTGATGAAGACCGGCGCGCGCTGATCGTCAGTGCACGCACAATGCGGAGGTCGTCGCCCCCTCCCTTCCGTTCATCCCGACGAAAGTCGGGATCCAAGCCGAGCGCCCGGACGAGGCGCTGAGCCAGCAACCGCCGACTCCGCTTGGGTCCCGGCTTTCGCCGGGATGAGTGGAATGTGAGGCCGCGAACGACGTCTCAAATAACCCGCTGAGCGCTCACCGGCCCCTGGCGGTGCTGGGCGTCGAGCATGACGATGGCCCGGTGGGCCGAGCGGATCGCCCCTTCCTGCCAGGCGCCGACATGGCTGAGATATTCGCCGGCGAAGTGGATCGGTCCGTCCGGCCGCCCCAGCTGGTGATAGTCCGGTTCGTCGTCGCTGGCCCAGCCCACGCCGATGCCGAGGGTGTAGGGCACCGCGCCCCACTGAACCTGCATGGGTTTCTCCAGCAGCTTGCCGCAGCCGGGGTGCATGGCCTCGATGACCTTGCGGGTGTGCTCGATCTGGTCGGCGCGGGGCATCTTGGCCAGCTGGTCCGCCGCCCGGCCGCCGGCATAGGCGCCCAGGATCACCCCGGTCTTCGAGTGCAGGCCGTAGCTGGGGTACCAGACCATGTTGCTGGGTCCCTTCACGAACGAGAGGCCGCCGTAGATCTGGTACTTGGGGCCCTCCCAGAAGCGCGGGGCCTGCCAGGCGATCTTGATGCTGTCGCGATAGGGCGTGCGCGTGATCGCCGCCTTGTGGGCCGGGCTGAAATCAGCGTCGATCTTGGCCAGCACCGGCAGCGGGATGGTCGAGATGCAGTAGTCGGCCTCGATGACGGCGTCGACGCCGGCGGCCAGATCCCGATAGGCGATCTTCACGCCTTTTCCGGTCTTGCGGATCTGGCGGACCTCGCAGCGGCGCTTGATGATCTTGGGGCCCAGGGCCTTGGCGAAGGCGTGCGGGATCATGTCCATCCCGCCCTTGGGCTGGAACATGGTGGCCTGCATGTCGATGACCTCCTCGAACAGCACGCCGTTCCACAGGTCCTGGTCCAGCAGGGTCTTCAGGCTCACCGGATCGAAGGGCACGGCCTTCTCGTCGCCCGCCCCGGGCTCGATCTTCAGACCCGCGCGCTCCGAGCCCTTGTAGAAGAGGTCGGGCGACAGATCGCCATAGGTCTTCAGGAAGGCGACCATCCGCTGCTTGTCGTCGGCGGTCAGCTCCGCGTCGAGCGCGCCCTTGTTGATCGCCTTGGCCAGCAGCTCGGAGACGTGGCCGCGCGTGTCGTTGATCGCCGTCCGCATGCGGATCGGCTTGCCGTCGTTCGCCATGGGATTGAGCAGGAAGGCGCTGCGGCTGGCGTTGACCTCGACCTCCAGCTCCACCCCCAGCTCGCGGCAATAGCCCAGGACGATCTGGTGATGGCTGGGCAGGCGCGCGGCGCCGGCGTTCATGTACTGGCCTTCGTCCCACTGACAGACCTGGCGCGAGCCGTCGGTCATCTCGATCTTGTCGCCCTTGCGCACCGTCCAGACCCGGCCGCCGGTGCGGGCCCGGGCCTCCAGGATCGTGCAGTCATAGCCGGCCTTGCCCAGCTCCCAGGCCGCCGCCATGCCCGCCACGCCGGCGCCCAGGATCACCACCTTGGCGCCCTTGCCCCCACCGCCCTTCGCCAGGTCCGGCGGCGCGCCGGCGAAGGCCGTGGAGGGGGCCAGCAGCCCCAGGGCCTGCATGGCCGTGAAGGCGGCGCTGTAGCCGCCCGCCGCGCCGACGGCGTGAATGAAACTGCGACGGCTGACCGGCATGCGTGACCCCTCGTTGCCTGTTGTTGGGGCTATGCGAAACGGCCGCTTCGGGCGGGTCAATCAAACACGACGGCGCCGCGCGTTTGGCCGCGCGGCGCCGCTGGAGCTTGCGGACGGCGCCGCATTTCGCGGCGGCGGGTCCTTGTCCATGCGCGTTCGTGCAAGCCTTCGGGCGCGTACGGGCAAGGCGACTCGGGCGTTAGACAGGCGGCGGATTGACCATCTTGAAGCCGCCTTCGCGCCAGTAGGGATAGTGCGGATAGGCCGGGGTCACGGCGCTGGCGGCGTCCAGGCGCGCCACCTGCCCGGGCGTCAGTTCCCAGCCGACCGCGCACAGGTTCTGGCGAAGCTGCGCTTCGTTGCGGGCCCCGACGATAACGCTGGACACCGTGGGCCGGCGCAGCAGCCAGTTGATGGCGATCTGCGGCAGGGTCTTGCCGGTCTCGGCGGCGATCTCGTCCAGGGCGTCGACCACCGCGTACAGCCGCTCGTCGTCGACCGGCGGGCCGATGTCGGCGGTCTCGTGCAGGCGGCTGACGTCGGGAAGGGGTTGGCCACGACGGATCTTGCCAGTCAGTCGGCCCCAACCCAGCGGACTCCACACCATGGCCCCAACGCCCTGGTCGATCCCCAGCGGCATCAGCTCGTGCTCGTAGTCGCGGCCGACCAGCGAATAGTAGGTCTGGTTGGCCACGTAGCGCGGCCAGCCGTGCTGCTCGGCCAGAGCCAGCGACTTCATCATCTGCCAGCCGGAGAAGTTGGAGGCGCCGACATGCAGCACCTTGCCGGCTCGCACCAGGTCGTCCAGCGCCGACAGCACCTCCTCGATCGGGGTGAAGGCGTCGAAGGCGTGCAGTTGCAACAGGTCGATGCGGTCGGTGCGCAGGCGCTTCAGCGCCGCTTCGACGCCCCGGATCAGGCGCGGACGCGAGGTCCCGCGATCCAGCGGCCCGTCGCCGGTCGGCAGGCCCAGCTTGGTCGAGATCAGCGCCCGGTCGCGCAGGCCTTCCAGCGCCGCGCCGAGGATCTCCTCCGAGGCGCCGTTCGAATAGACGTCGGCGGTGTCGAACAAAGTCACCCCGGCTTCGAGGCAGATCTCGATCAGCCGACGGGCCTGGGCGGCGTCGGTGTCGCCCCAGGCGCTGAACAGCGGTCCCTGGCCGCCGAAGGTGCCGGCGCCGAAGCTGAGGGCCGGGACCTTCAGGCCCGATTTTCCGAGTGGGCGGTAGTCCATGATCCGACGTCCTTTTAGATCAGAGGGCGGCGACGCGGGGGGCGCGGCGCTCGAGGGAGAGGCTGAAGGCGGCCAGGGCAAGGGCCGACAAGGGCACGGCGGCGGCGACCAGCGGCACGGCGGCCAGACCCGCGCCATGGGCGATCACCGCCCCGCCCAGCCAGGCGCCGAACGCGTTGCCCAGGTTGAAGGCGGCGATGTTCAGGCTGGACGCCAGGCCTTGGCCCGCGCCTCCGGCCTGAGACAGCACCCGCATCTGCAGCGGCGCGACGGTGGCGAAGGCGGCCGCGCCCAGGGCGAAGGCCGAGACCACCGCCCCGATCCTGTCGTGGAAGCCGAAGGCAGAGGCGACCATCACCAGGGTCAGGATGGCCAGGCTGCCCAGCAGGGCCGGGGCCAGGGCCTTGTCCGCCCAGCGGCCGCCGACCAAGTTGCCGCCGACAAGGCCCGCGCCGAACACCAGCAGGATCGGCGAGACGGCTTCCTTTGAGAAGCCGGCCAGCTCGGTGAGGATCGGCTGGATGTAGGTGAACACCGCGAACACCCCGCCGAAGCCGAGAACGGTCATAGCCAAGCCCATCTGCACCTGCGGGCGGGCCAGGACGGCGAACTCCTCGCGCAGGGGCGCCGGTTCCGCGGCGGCCTTCTCGCGCGGGACCAGGGCGGCCAGCACGGCGAAGGCGACAAGGCCGATCGCGCCCACGGCCCAGAAGGTCGACCGCCAGCCAAAGGCCAGGCCCAGCCACGAGCCGAACGGCACGCCCAGCAGGGTGGCCAGCGTCAGGCCCGTGAACATGATGGCGATGGCCGAGGCCTTGCGTTCGGGCGGGACCAGGCCGACGGCGACCAGCGAGCCGACGCCGAAGAAGGTCCCGTGGGCCAGGGCGGTGACGATCCGCGCGGCCATCAGCAGGCCATAGGTCGGGGCCAGGGCGGCGGCGATGTTGCCGATCGTGAAGATGGCCATCAGCACCAGCAGGGTGGTCTTGCGCGGCAGGCGGCGGGTGGCGATCGTCAGGATCGGCGCGCCGACGAACACGCCCAGGGCGTAGCCGGTCATCAGCAGTCCGGCCTTAGGGATCGAGACGCCGAGGTCGGCCGAAACCTGCATCAACAGGCCCATGATCACGAACTCGGTGACGCCGATCCCGAAGGCGCCGACGGTCAGGGCGTAGAGGGCGAGAGGCACGGGCAGGGCTCCGAAACAATTTCGAGCCGCTGAGGTAGTCCCTTCCCGTCCTATGAATTAGACTGGCGGAAAGACAGGGATCTGTGAGTTCAAGTCAAAGATGGCCAGGCTGGAGATCAACCGCTCAGGCGAGATGGAGGTGTTCGCGAGGGCCGTGGAGCTGGGCGGCTTCTCGCCTGCGGCCCGCGAACTGAAGATGACGCCCTCGGCGGTCAGCAAGCTGGTCAGCCGGATGGAGACGCGACTGGGCGCGCGGCTGATCAACCGCTCGACCCGCAAGCTGACCCTGACGCCCGAGGGTCAGCTGTTCCACGAACGGACGCTACGGGTGCTGGCCGACCTGGACGAGGCCGAGAGCGCGGTGGCCGCCAGCCAGACGCCGCGCGGCCGGGTGCGGATCAATTCCAACGTGCCGTTCGGGCTGCACCACCTGCTGCCGCTGGTCCCAAGGTTCTCGGCGCTCTATCCCAAGGTGGTCCTCGACATCGTGCTCAGCGACACGGTCGTGGACCTGATGGACGCCCGCACCGACGTCGCCATCCGCGTGGGGCCCATGCGGGCTTCGCAGTTGATGGCGCGCAAGCTGGGCGAAAGCCCGATGGCCGTGGTGGCTTCACCCGCCTACCTGGCCCGGCATGGGGCCCTAAAGACCCCGCGCGACCTGGCCGCCCACAACGGCATCGGCTTCAACTTCACCCGCCATTGCGACAAGTGGGCGTTCATTGACGACGGCCAGCGCCTGTCCCTGCCGATCCACGGCGACGCCACGGCCGGCGACGGCGAAACCGCGCGCCAGCTGGCCCTGGCTGGCCAGGGCCTGGCCCGGCTGGCCCACTTCCACATCGGCGGCGACATCGCCGCCGGCCGGCTGGTCCCGGTGCTGGAGGCCTACAATCCCGGCGACGTCGAGGAGATCCACGCGGTCTATGTCGGCCATGGCGGCCAACTTCCGAGCCGGGTGCGGGCGCTGATCGACTTCCTGGTCGCGGAGGTCGATCTGCACGGGCCGCGCGCCGCCTACCCCCCGCCAGCGCCGATATAGCCCAAGGTCGCCGCCCGGTGGACGGTCTGGGAGCGGCCGGCGACGCCCAGCTTTTCGGCGGCGTTGATCCTGTGGAAGCGCACGGTCGGGTGGCGATCTGGACGATGGCGGCGATCTGGCCGTCGGCGCTCACCGCCAAGTTCTGAAACCGAAAGATCGTTTCGGCGTGATGGCCGCCGAGCCGTCCTCCCGCTCGCCATCGACCTCGGACACTGGGGTGTGGCGCCTGGCGCCACGCCCTGTTTTTTTCGCCCGGCTAGCCCAACGCCTTCTTGTACAGCGCCAGCAGCTCGGCCCAGGCCTTCTCGGCGGCGGGCTCGTCATAGACCTGGCTTCCCTTAACGGTCCAACCGTGGGCCGCGCCTTCATAGACCTCGATCTTGGCCGGACGCTTGGCCTCGGCGAAGGCGGCCTTCAGCTTGTCCTTCACGGTCGGGTCCTGCTTGTCGTCGTTATCGGCGACGGCGATCAGGTAGTCGGCGTGGGTCTTGGCGATCAGCAGGTGCGGGCTGGTCGGCTGGTCGGTGTAGAGGCCGCCGCCATGGAAACTGGCCACCGCGGCGACTCGGCCGGGAACCGTCGCGGCCGTGCGGAACGACAGAGGGCCGCCCATGCAATAACCCTGGACGCCGACCTTCTTGGCCTTGTTGGTCTGGGACTGGGCGTCGAGGAAGGCGACATAGGCGGCGGCGTCGCGATCGGTCCCTTCCGGCGTCACTGTCGCGCGCAGCGGGGTCAGCTTTGCGCGGTCGTCGGGATTGGCGAAATTGAACGCCCCCTCGATGACCGGCGCCCTCTTGGCTCGGTAGTAGAGGTTGACGACGAGCACCACGTAGCCGGCGGCGGCCAAACGCTTGCCCATGTCGCGAAATACCGGGCGAAGGCTCATCACGTCGGGCCAGATCAACACGGCGGGCCACGTGCCCTTGCCTTCCGGATAGAACAGGGCGGCGTCGGCCACGCCGTCGGGCGTCTTGATCTCGACGTCCTTCTCGACCACCGGGCTCTGCGCCTGGGTAGCGGTCGCGACGACCCCGCCGAGCGCGGCGGCGGCCAGGCCGAAGGTCCGGCGCGACAGGCGGGGGTCGTGGACCAGACCCGGGTGGATATCGTCGTCACACATGCGAGCAGTCTCCGTCAGAACAGGCGAAGGGCGACAGGGCGCGGGCCCTCGTGGGTGAACCCATTACCGCATGACCCAACACCGGGAATGTTTCAACGGAGAAACATCGTTCGACGAACTGGCCCGACCTTACCCAGCAGATCGCTGGCCGGCGGATCAAGCATGTTGGCCAGATCGTGGATACATGCGGCGCCCGTCCATTTTTGCCTGCGCCGCCGGGCAGGTTCACATTATCGACGGCGGCTAGATTCAACTGATATCCTGGACGGAAGGCCGCGCCTTCAGCGACCATTAACCATGATCGAAGACAGTTGGAGACGATTCTCCCGGAGCTTTCCCGCATGTCCGCCGACCTCGCCACCCTGCCCGTACGCGACGGTCTCGCGGTTGGCCGGGCCCGCCTGTTCGAGGGGGACCCCGTCGGCGCCGCCCAGGCCTTCCTCGCCGCCTCTCGGGCCGAGCCGGCCAGCTACGAGGCCCGCTACTGGCTCTACAGCGCCCTTGTCGCCGCCGGCGACCCGGACGGCGCGACGGCGGCGCTCGAAGAGGCCCGCCTTCTGCATTCGGTGGCCACCCTGCGCGCCCTCGACGTCGACATGTCACGTTTCCAGACCGACAAGGCCTACTGCGCCGACATAGGCGAACGCGCCTACGCCATGAGACTGATGGGGCCGGCCAGCGCGGCCCTGGGCCGCAGTCTCGACTTCGACAACCTCGATCCCCAGTACATGCTCCGGTATGGCCTGTCGTTGCAGCACCAGGGCCGGCTGCATGAAGCCATGGAAGTCTTCAGCGCCGCGGCGGGAATCTTCGCCAATCCCATCGTTCACGAATTCGCTCTGAGCCCAGTGTTCATCGCCCAGTACGGCCCGGAGCGCATGGCGGAGGAATCCCGCAAATGGGGCGACCTGTACGCCCCGCCGCTGGCCCGCCCCGCGACGTTCGCGAACGCGCGCAAGACGGACCGGCCCCTGCGCATCGGCTATATCGGCCCGACCTTCACGCGCAATCAGGTGACCCAGTTCCTGCTGCCGGTCATCGAGGCGCACGATCCCAAGGCGGTCGAGGTGCACCTCTACTGCGCCGATCCGGACGCCGAAGGGCCTCTTCCCGCCCACTGCAAGCTGCGCAAGATCGGCGATCTGCCGAGCGAGCGGATCGCGGCGATGGTCCGCGGCGACAAGATCGACATCCTGATCGACATCTGGGGCCACACCGCCGGCAGCTGCCTGCCCGTTTTCTCCTTGCGCCCCGCCCCGGTCCAGGTGGCCTGGATCAACTTCCTGCAGAGCACCGGCCTGACCTGCATGGACTATGTGTTCCATTGCGACGGGATGGCCGTCCCGGGCACGGAGGCGTTGTTCACCGAAAAGATCTGGAGCCTCGGCGAGCTGATGAGCCCGAGCCGTCCGGCGGACAACCGGCCAGATCCCGTCCCGACCCCGGCCCTGAAGAACGGCTATGTCACCTTCGGGTCGTTCAACAACCCCGCCAAGCTGAACGAGATGACCGTCGCGGCCTGGTCGCTGATCCTGCGTGAGCGGCCCGACAACAAGCTGGTCCTCAAATACAGCTACTTCGCCGACCCGGTGCTGCAGCGGGTGACACAGGCGCGCTTCGCCGCCTATGGCGTCCGCCCCGAGCAGCTGGAGTTCCGAGGCGAGAGCAAGGGTCTCGACTATCTGCGTGAGTTCCAGGACATCGACCTGGCTCTCGATCCTTCGCCGGCTATCGGCGGGGCGACCACCCATGACGCGCTCGGCAACGGCGTGCCGGTCCTGTCGAACATGGGCGACAACTACTATGCGCGCAGCGGCGCCTGCACGGTGTTGCCGCTCGGCATTCCCGAGCTGGTGGCCGGCGACTGGGATGAGTATGTCCAGCGCGCTCTGGACCTGACCGCCGATTTCGAGGCGCTGGACCAGCTGCGTTCGCGGATCCGCCCGGCGTTCGAGGCCTCCTCCTATCGCGACGAAGCCGGCTTCGCCCGCATCGTCGAGGACGCCTTCCGCCAGATCTTCGCCCGTTGGGCGGCATCGGCCTAGAGGCGGGGCCGATCAGGTCGGATCGATCCCCAGGTCAGGAGGCTGGCGTCTTGCGGGATGTGAAGAAGCCTTCCCGCGCCAGCAGCTTCACGCCGGTCCAGTAGCTTCGCTCGATATGGCGGTGCCTGCCCTTCTGTCGAAAAGCCTCGTGCACCGCACGCAGGTTGTAGTGCGGGATGGCCGGGAAATAGTGATGTTCCAGGTGGTAGTTCATGTCCGCGTAGAAGAAGGCGGTGACCGGGTCCAGCACCACGGTGCGGGTTGAGTTCTCGTAGACGCCATCGGTCTCGTCGGCCGACAGGTTGAAGTGCTGCAACGCCGCCAGGGTCCGGTTGGGAAAGGTCACGCAGAAGGGCGCGAGCGAGATCGCCAGGGCCAGGAACGGCGAGCCGAACACCAGACAGGTCGCGATCAGCAGGGCCTGGCCCGCCAGGACGGCGCGCGCGCCGGTCTTCAACTGCTCGAACGCTTCGCCGCCGAGGGCGAACATCTTGCCGAACACGCCTCCTGGCGCGACGCCGATGGCGTTCAGCACGAGGACCCGGAGCCTCCGCCAGAGAGCGCCGACGTCCACGGTCAGCAGCGCCAGGGTTCCGAGAACGGTCAGCCGTCCGTGCGGATTCGCCTCCAGGTCGTCGTCCGCGAGGGTTCTGCGATGGTGGACCGGATGGGTGACCTCGAAGTAGCCGTAGTTGTTCCAGGTCAGCACCGAAAACAGCCGGAACAGGGCGACGTTCAGCCACCGCGTGGAAAAGACCGAGCGGTGGAACAGCTCGTGACCGACGCCCGCCCAGCCCAGGAACGACCAGGCCATGAAGTGGGGGATCAGCAGCAGGACGGCCACGATGACATGGCCTTCCGAAAACAGAAGATTGGCGCAGACCAGCAGCGTGACGTGGAAAGCCGCCCTGGCCAGCAGGAGCCCGACCGCCAGTCCGTCCCGCCGAGCCAGCAGCCTGCGATAAGCCTCCCGATCGAGAAGCTTTCGCGCGTCGATCTCGCCGCCGGTCTCGGCCATCGGTCCTAGGCGCCGATCTTCAGGACGTCGCGGCCGGCCTGTCCGACCAGCAGGATCGCCAGCATCGTGTGCTGGATGCAGATGACGGGCTCGCGCTCGGCCAGCCCCCTCACGAAGCTCGTCACGTCGCTGTGGATGCCCGAACTGAAGTCGTGGAAGACGATGATCCCGCTGTCGCCCACCATCTTGCGGGCGTTGGCGGTGTCGATGGTCACGGTTTCGGTGTCATGGCCGCCGTCGACGAACACCAGATCGACCGAGCCTTCCAGGCCATGGGCCGCCGGGTCGAACTTGCGACTGTCCTGCTGGAGCAGGAAAAGCCTGGATCGGTCGGCGGCCGACAGGGCGGTGGTGTAGTGGGGCCCGCGCGCGCCCTGGGCGCCGCGCAGATATTCGTCGTTGATGTCGCCGTCGCTATGCACGTCCGCCTTGGCGAAGGACTCCAGCGGCTTGTCGCTCACATGGCTGTCGCCGAGGTCGAGCGAATAGACCGCGCAGTCGTCGGCGGAATTCTCGACGAGCAGGGCCGTGGAATAGCCCAGGAAGGTGCCGAACTCGAAGATCTTGCGCGGCTTGACCAGCTTGATCAGCGACACCAGCGCCGAGGCTTCGAGCAGGGTGACGCTGCCGATGTCGCTGGAGGGCACGTTGATCTTCATCGAAACGGGCGCGGGATCGCTCGCCTCGATCTTCATGAAGACGACCTTGGGCTTGATCTGGACCAGCCCGGGCGCGCCGGTCGCCAGGCGCGCGGACAGGTCGGCGGGGCTCTCGATGAGGCTGAGGTTCGACGCCGAGGGCTCGAGTTTCATGGTGATTCCGATCGAAGATTGGCCTGTGAACGGTGCGAGCCGTCAGACGAAGAACATCACGGTTTCCGACCAGCCTTGAGTGTAATGTCTAAGATACACCTTGTAGTCGGGGTGAATGGAGCGGGCGTATCGCCACACGGTGCGGAAATCGCTGGCGCGGTGATAGACGGCGATGGCCAGTTTGGGCCGGTCCTCACGGATACGCCGCTCGCATCCGGCCAGGGCGGTCAGTTCCCACCCTTCCAGATCCATCTTGATGAGGCTTACGGGCTCGGTGACGGCCAGGTCCAGGGTGGTCATCTGGACCTCCTCGCCCGCGCCCGAGGTGACCGAGGAAGCCGATCCGGCTTCGGCGTCGAAGGTCACGCTGCCGACCTGGTCGGAGAGCCCTTCGGTATGGAAGACGATGTCCCGATAGGCGGCGAGCCTGGCCTTGGCCGCGCGCATGTTGTGTTGCGACGGCTCGAACAGGTGCACCTTTCTGTAGTCCGGACACCGGCGGCAGAACTCCTCGGTCGTGTCGCCGTCGAAGCCGCCGGCATCGACGAACACTTCCGCGCGCAGGTCGAGGAACGGCTCGAAATACTGGTCCTTCACCCGGACCGCATAGTCCCGCATGAACTGGACGTTCGCGGTCAGGCGGTAGCGGACGAGGTCCAGCAGGGTCCGCCGGGACGCCTCGTCCTCCAGGCTGGCGAAGATGTCGGCCCATTCGGCCTCGAACTTTTCCCAGTCCTGGCGCTGGTCCTGGACGAACCCCGGCTGGTCGATGGCGCCCTCGGCCGCGCGGATGAGGTCGTGGATCGAGACGATCGACGCGATCCCGGCGGCCTGGAGTCTTTGCTCGACGGCGACGGGGCTTATCGAGGTCGAGCAGTTGATAACGATGGCGTCGGCGGGAAGCTGGGCGGTGGAGACCGTCGCAAGGTCATGCCAGGTCGAGCCCGGCTCGGCGAAGTCGTCCAGGACCCCGTCCAGCCGGACCCTGCCGATCAGGTCGAAGGCCTGTTCGTTACGACCCACGACGAAGCACGGACGCGTGGACGCGCCCGATAGCAGCGCCTGGGCGAGCGCCGGGTTGGCGGCCGGCGCGTCGATCGCGGCGTTCACCGCGGACCTGAAATCTTGGTTCGTCATCGCTTCACCGCGCCCTCGCTGAGGACCGAATAGAGTTCGCCGGCCAGGGTGGCGGCCATGAGCTCTTCGAGCGCCGCGCCGGGCTCGGTCCGGGCGAAGAGAATACCGATCCGGGCGAACGGCGACTCCGCGACGCGATCGCCGGCCAGCGCCTGCGGGAAGAACTTCTCGATCTGGACGGGCCGGTGAAATTGAAGCGACCCGAAGGTCTGGGCCTCGCGCAGGGTGATGGTGTGCCGCAGGATCGCGCTCGGGCGTCGAGCGCTGTCCTTGAACGGCTTGCCGACGAAAGGTCGGGCGTAGTTTTCCGCGTAGTCGAAGCCGGTCGAGAGCGAGATCAACAAGCTGTAGAGGTCGCCGGGGCAGCGCCGGGTGATCTCCACGATCCAGAACTGGCCGTCCTTGGCGATGAACTGGGTGTGGATCAGGCCCGAGGTCAGCTTCAGATCCCGCGCGATCTGTTCGATGGCGGCCCGGACCTTGCCCAGCAGCGCCGGGTCGAAGTCGGGAACCAGGCGGCTGGTATCGACGGCGAACGGGTTGATGGACCCGTGCTCCTCCACGATGAATTCGGCGACCACCCCATCCGCGCCCAGGAAGGCGGTGTGGCTGTAGAGTTGGCCTTCGACGAATTCCTCGATCAGGCAGGCGCCGGTCGTGGAGAACGACTTGGCCAAGGCCAGCGCGGCGCCGATCTCGTCCGTGGTCGGGGCCTTCAGCGCCGTGACGCCGCGGCCGCTATAGGCGTCCACGGGCTTGACGATGACCGACCGGCCGGCGACCGCGTCCGCCTCGGCGATCTGGCGCGGGGCGGGGATGTCTCGCAGCGCGGCGTAACGGCGGAAATCCTGCTTGTTGCCCAGGGTGCGGACGACCTCCACCGGATCGATGCCCGGAAAGGGCCGCCGCGCGCTGATCGCGGCGCAGGTCTCGTAGGAAAGGTCGTTGCAGCCGGGGACGAGGTATTTCGCCCCCAGCCGCTCGATGAGCGCCAAGGTCGCCTCGACGTCGGAATAGTCGAGGTTGATGTAGTTGGGGACCGCCTTGGCGAGGAAGTCGCTGGGATTTCGCCCGACGACATGGACCTCGTAGCCCACATCGACCAGATACCGGTGAATGGGCGCTGACGAGACGTTGGTGTCGAGAAGAATGACCCTATCCATCGTCGAAACGGCCCTTGAAGCGTCGCATGTCCACGCCGCTAGTCCTTCAACTCGATCAATGAGCGGGTCTCCGCCGAGCGGCGGATGGCCTCGACGACCCTCATGTTCTGAGCGCCGTCAAAGGCGGTGACCACCGGCTCGGCGAGGCCCAGGATCACATCCAGGAAATTGTCCAGCTGGCGCTCCAGCGGGTCCTGGCGAACCACCGGGATCACCGTCTCGGTGAACGGCACGTGCCAGGAGGGAGCCTGCGGGGCAGGATGCGACTTCAGGCGCAGGGTGGGGAAGTCCAGCGACCCCAGCGTTCCGGTGATGTGGTAGCAGTCCTCGTCGGGATAGGTCGGATAGACGGGATTTTCCCGCGAGGTCTGTTCCCAGCTGCGAGGCGAGGCGCCGGTGTCCGACAGGACGAACGTCCCGAGCGCGCCGTTCCGGAACCGCAGGGTGATCGCGACGGTGTCTTCCACGACGAACTGTCGGAGCGTGTTGGAGACGATCGCCTGGACCTCGGAGATCTCGCCGCACAGGGTCCTCATGATCCCGATCTCGTGGATCAGGTTGATCAGGATCGGACCACCGCCGAGCTCGCGACGCCAGGGGCCGGCGTCGAAATATTCCGGCGGCTTGTAGAAGATCGCGCTGCCCTGGATGGCCACCAGGCGCCCCAGCCGGCCTTCCTCGATGATCGCCTTGGCCGTCGCCATCAGCGGGCTGTGGGCCCGGTGGTGCCCGACCACCGCCTTGGCCTTTCGGCGCTCGACAAGGTCCACCAGGCGCACCGCGTCCTCATAGTCCGACGTGATCGGCTTCTCGATCAGCACCGGGATGTCCCGCTCGACGCACAGGCGGGCCTGGTCGTAGTGGAACTCGTTGGGCGAGGAGATCACCGCGCCCGAGGGCGCCAGCGTCGTCAGGCAGGCTTCCAGGTCATGGAACAGCGGCACGTTCAACCGCTCGCCCACGTCGTTGAAGACTTCCCGCTCGGGCGTGACGATGCCGGCCAGCTCGCAGCGCGGGTTCTTGAGGATCAACTCGATGTGTTTCAAGCCCATCAGGCCGGGGCCGACCACGATCAGTCTCTGCTTCGTCATAGGGAAGCCTCCGCCCGCTAGCCGACCTGATCCGCCAGCGCCGCCACGACGCGGCTGATCTGCTCGTGATCAAGATCGATCGAGAACGGCAGGCCAATGACGGCGCCGCCCAGGCGGTCGGTCTGTGTCAGGTCGCCCCTCGGGCAGTCCGCGAAGGCCGGATTAGTGTGGCAGCCCAGCCCCCACCAGCGGCGGGTCTCGACCCCTCGGGCGTTCAGCCCGCGCTCCATGGTCGCGGCCATCTCGTCCGGCAACTGGACGCTGCAGACGCTTGTCGCCCAGGTCAGTCCCCAGCCGGACTGGAAGACCACCTGAGGCAGGTGGCTCATGGCCGCGCGCAGGCTCTGGGCGGCGCGCAGCCAGCGCAGGCGGTTGTGGGGCCAGGCGTCCATGGCCGCCAGCCCCATCGCGGCGGCATACTCGCTGAGCTTGGCGTTGGTGGCGGGGATGCTGGATTCCCGCGATCCGCGGAAACCGAACGTGGTAAGTTGCCTCACGCGTTGGGCCAGATGAAGATCGTCGGTCGCCACGAAGCCGCCTTCGCCGATGCCGAGCACCTTGGTGGCGTGCAGGCTCACGACGGTGGGCAGGGGAGCCGCGTGGACGGTGTCGAACGCCGCGGCGGCGTCGACCACCACCTGCACGCCGGTCTCGTCGCGAAACTCCAACCAGGGCGTCAGGTCGGGCATCAGGCCGAAGGGCGCCACCACGATGGCCGCCGAAACCGGCGCGGGCGCGCTGGCCAGGGCCTGGCGGACGATCTGCGGCTGAAGCATCCAGGCGTCGGGATCGACATCCAGGAAATAGGGCGTCAGGCCGGCGGCGATGACCGCGTGCGCCGTGGCCACGAACGTGTAGGACGGCACCGCGCAAAGGCTGCCCGGCGGAAGCTGCAAGGCCTGCAGGCACAGGGTCAAACCCTGGGTCGCGTTCACGCAGGTCACGATCTGGGTTTGCGGCTCAAACCGCGCCGTCAGCCTGGCCTCGAACTCCGTGAGCAGGGGTCCGAAGTTGGAATACCAGCGGGCGTCGTCGATCCGGCGCAGGTAAGGCAACAGGGCTTCGGCCTTGGGAAGCTCGGGGCGTGCGATGACCAGCGGCTCGGACGGCTTGGCCGCCGGGGCGATGGATCGGGCGAGGCCGCGACTGGCCATGAGGATGCTGCGCTCCCTAATTCGAGCTTGGCAGCCTAGGGCGCGAAACACACCATATGGTTAACGGGGCCTGCGACAGATCGCCCGCCCGGGGGACTTTGGGGTCGCCGCCGCCCGTGATCTAAGGTTGCTGTTTACCATATCGCGCCATGCTCGGTGCCAGGATTTGACCCCGCGCGGCTGGATGAACGACATGTCTGTGACCTTGGTGTTTCCGGTTTCGACACCGGGCGGCCGCGCCTATCTCAAGCAGGCGCTGGAGCGAGGCGAACGCGTCGTCGGCGCATCGTCCGACACGAGCGATCCGACCGACGGCGCCGCGCCCTGGACGAAGCTGCCGCTCGTGCACGATCCGGAATTCCTCGCCGCCTTCCTGGGCCTGGTGCGGGCGCACGGCGTCACCCAGATCCACGCCTCCGCCCACATGGTCCACGCGGCGCTCGGCGACATTCTGCGCGAACACGGCCTGACCCAGTTGCGAATCATCAACCGCTCGGCGCTGGAGGAGGAGTTCGCGCGTTGGGACGACATCTTCGCCCGCGCCCAGCATTGGCAGCGCCTGATAGGCGCGTTGGCGCCCGCCCAGACGCCGCCGGAGCCGGCGTTCCTGGCCGGGGTCATCCGACTCGCCTTCGACCTGTTCGGAGAATCCTACGACGACAAGCTGGCCGCCCTGCTGGCGTGCCTGCTCGACGCGCCGAAGGGAGACATCGTCGAGATCGGCTCGCTGTTCGGACGCTCCGCCAGCGTGCTGCTGGCCGGACGGACGCTGGGCGGAGAGGAACGGCCGCTGTTCGTCTTCGATCCCTGGAGCACCGAGGCCGGCGCGCAGAAGGACCTGCCGCAGATCATGCAGGACTATACGCGCGCGGCCGGGCTGGAACGCGTCGCCCTGGCGTTCGAGGCGACGTTCGCGGCGCTGGCGCCGCAAGGCGCGATGACGGCCTATCGCACGCCGTCCGTTTCGGGCCACGCGATCTACGGCGGCGCGGCTGACGGCGAGACGGTGCGCCTCCTGAAGACGCGCCCCGCCCTGAAGCCCGCCGGACGCATCGCCCTGCTGCACATCGACGGCAATCACGACGTGGCCTGCGCGGCGGAGGACGTCGCGCTCTGGTCGCCGCTGGTTCCGCCCGGCGGCTGGGTGGCCATCGACGACTACTGCTGGCGCTATGGCGACGGGCCCAAGCTGGCGGGCGACGCCCTGCTGGAACGCTGGGGCGACGGTGTCGCGCGCGCGTTCGTGGCGGGCGACTGCCTGTTCGTTCAGCGCGCCTGACGCCATGCGGCGTCTCACGTCCGAGCGTTGAACTGGAGATCGCAGGCTCGTTGAAAAAAGCTCAATCCCTCATGGGGATTGGCGCACCCGACACGATTCGAACGTGTGACCTTTGCCTTCGGAGAACTCACGGCTATTGCCTTTCCCTTGTTATTTATGACTTATTCGCCGCACAACAGCTCAGATCGACGTGATTTGACCTAGGTTGCGCGGACATTACGCGGACGCCTTGAAAAGGCGTTCGCAGCCTCGCTGTAGTGGTCGGGATGATGATGGCCGTAGACGCGCTCCAGCGTGTCCATGGACATGGCCAGGAAGCCGGCCACCTCCCATTTCTTGACGCCAGCCTGCATAAGCCAGGTGGCGCAGGTGTGCCTCAAGGTGTGTGGCGTGACCTCGACCAACTTCGCGGTCGCGGTCGCGGTCTTGAAGCTGCGCTTGATGTCCTTAATCGCCAGGCCATTCTCATTGACGACATGGCCTAGATCCGAGCCACGCTTACGGGCTCGCCGCAGATGCGAAAGGAGAATCGGCGGGATTTGGGTGTGGGACCGCTTCTTCTTGGTCTCGCGGCGACCAGGGACCCGGAAATCGATCAACCCGTTGTGGAGATCGACCATTGGCCACCGCAGCGACAGGATCGCCTCCTTTCGCTGGCCTGTGTAGAGCCCGATCAGGATGAACAACGGCAAATGCAGACGCACGCGAGGTTCATGGAGGGCTGCGCTAAGCAACGCTGCCGCCTCGTCGCGCCTAAGCCAGCGGGTCCGCGGCGGCGGCGCTTCAGGCAGGTCTACCGTAACTGGCCGGGTCAACCGCCCTTCACGGTGGGCGTGATTGATCGCGGCCCGAAGGACGGTGAGTTCCCGGCGCACCGTGCCGGCCGCGCGATCTCTATGGCGGCCATAACCCCGGCAGGTTTGCTTGGTGACGTCCTGGACGGATTTGCCTTCGAAATAGTCCGTGAGACGAAGCACGGCACCGGCCAGGCGCGTCGGATCCATGACATCGCCGCCGTGATCGCTCGCGTAGTCATCAAGGACCGACGTGACTAGGATCTCAGACGGATCACGCGGGGCGCTGTTTCCTGGTTGCTGTCGCAGGTAGTCCGAGAGTGCGATTTCAGCCTCTCTGCGGTTAGCCGTGCCCGTGCTGCGCTCGTAGCTGCGTCCCTGCTTAGTCCAGACGATATAGAAGCAGCCTCGCTTCTCAAGGAAGCGAAGGCGGGCACCATTGTTGCGTCTCGGCATGTCTTCACCGTGTTTTCAGAGATGAATCGCTCGATAGCGTCGCGGGGGATCATGCGCTTGGACCGGCCGACGCAAACATGGTCGATGCGCCCAGAACCGATCAGGCCGCGAACCATGCTTTCGCTAAGGCCAAGCACTCCGGCAACTTGCTTGACGGAGACCAAAAGCGGCAGATCGACAATCGGCGGGGACACGTCAAAAATACCCTTTTGGCGACCAGGCCAGCGTGAAGCCAGGGTGGGCTGGCCGCCCACAACCGCTCAAAGCCTGACCCAGCTCTTCCCGACCGGCGACAGTGCATGACACGAACCGACACCCCCTCAAGGGACGCTTCGCTTTAACCCTTGACCGGCCGCCGGCCCGCGTCCGTTGGCTCATCGTGATCAATGGCGATATCTCGCCTTGATCAGCGAACGAACAGGAAGTCAGCGTTCGCATGGCCATCACAATGCCGCCCAACGCATACATCAGCCGCGCCCTTCGGGCGCAGCTGGCGCGTCAACCGCCGGTTCCGGCGCCGCACAAGCGGCGGCGGAACCGGCGGCCGGACGCGAAATCAACGCCACGAACAGCCGCGTCTGCTGCACACGCGACGTATCGTTCAGGGGGAGATTGAGGATAGGCACCCGCTCGTTTTGGCGGGTGCGGGCCTCACGAGTCATACCGCCCAAGATGACAGCTTCGCACGGTGGTACCTCCACCGAGGTCGTGAGGGCGCGCTGCGACTTGCTCGGGTTGCCCTTGACGCCGATCTCCGTGGCCTGAAAATCGGAAACCTCGACGCTCACCTTCATCACCGGCCTTGGCCCCGCTGACACCTGCTCCAGGTTCACAAGCACACCACTATTTCTGTATTCGACACCGGTTGTCGTCTGACCCTGCGCGTTCAGCACGATTTGGCTCAGTACGGGGACCTGCAAGCCAGCAGTAACGCTAGCCTGCTGGCCAGGATAAACCGCCAACACTGGAGCGCTGACAACCCGCGCGAGGCCACGGCCTCTAAGAGCGGAAAGCCCCGCACTAAACTGCCCGGCAGTCATTCGCGCGGTAATGCCTCCAGACTGAGAGCCCGCCGTCAGCGAGCCCCATGAGCCGCCGATATCGAGCACGACCCCGGTCTCGGAGCGGGTTGAATCATCCGATTCGAAAATCACCAACTGCACGAGACTAGCCGGGGGCCGTGACCCGAGACTGGCGATAAGCTTACGCGCGTCGGCTATGGCCTTGTCGGTCCCGACCAGCACGACCTGTTGGGTCCCTGCCTCGACCACGGCTTTACAGCCGGACACGGCGCAGAAGGCGTCGACCACCCGTTGAACCGAGGCTGGATCACCCTTGAGCGGCAAGACTGCAAAAGCCGAGGGCAAGGTATTCGGTCCACTAACGCCAACGCCCCCGGCCGAGACGTTGTGCGGCGACGCCATCGTCGCATCGGACGGCAATGAAAATAGGCCAGGCGGGGGCTCGTTCGGTTCCACTTCCCGAGTAGCTCCGGTGCCCCCATCGCGAGCGGCGATCCCTTTGATTGGCGCGACGGCGCGCGAGACCGTGGCATTCGCACCCTTAGGTTTAGGGAAAAAGAACGCCCGCCCGGCCGTGGTCGCGAGTAGAAGACCCCCTACAACCATGCATGCGCCAATGACGGCGCTACGCGATTTCCAAATGACCTGGCGCTGGTCGAGAATCTGTTCTGGCTCTTCGGCCGCGCCGATCTCACCATTGTAGGACTGATAGAGCGGGAAGATCCTTGGATCATAACGGCCTGTGGTCTGGGTCGGAGCGGCCCTCAGGTTTCCAGCCTGATAATCTCCCCGCGTGTAGATATCCTGCCGCCCTGTCCCTTCGAGCTTAACAAACCCCACCTTGCGGTTACACATGGCCAGGATCTTCTCGTGAAGATCACCAGATGTCTGAGTTAGAAAGACATATTCGGTAGATCGCGCCGGAAAGCCGCCCTTGAATTTGCGATGTCTCCTGAGAAAATGGTCGGCCGCTGGCGTGATCTGTTTGATGTACTGAAGCCATTGCCAAGCTTCGTCCAGCACCAGAAGGTCACCATGTCGAACCCAGCCGGTATTGGCGTCGTTGGCCCATAGACTGTCGTCAGCAGCTCCGCCGGCCAGCCCGATCCGCTCGTCTTCGATGATGTTCAGATTTTTCCGAACGGTCGCTTCGGACTGACCGAGGAAGATGGCCAACGCGCCAGGGTTCAAGCCGGTGATGTTCGTCGTTACCCGGCGTTTCGCGCGCAGCTGCGGCAACACGAAGTCTTTGACGGCGGTGTAGGTCTTGCCGCTGCCCGTGGGGCCGAAAAGAAGCGTGCCGCCGCTCATATGGGCAACCTCCGAATTGCGAACCTGACGAGATATGCGGTTGAGAGAAGCTTCACGGCGATGTCGAACCCTGTCAGGTCGAGGAACCACCAAAGCTCCGGCGGGACGGCCGATAGCGGATTGCCGACAAGGCCGTCGATCGTGGCAACGATCGTGGGGACGAGCCCGACCAGCATCCACCAGGCAACCGCACACCAGGCTGCGCGAGCAACCACATTCTGCAGCAAAAACCCTACAACGGCTGTGAGGAGAGCGCCCATCGTCTAGGCACCCACCACGGTCCAAAACGCGCCCAGGCCCGCCGCGATAGACGCCCCTAGCCGAAGTGTCGGCCGAATGCCGTCGGCGAGGGCGCAATGCCGATCGTAGATTTGGCTCTGCCCACCAAACCAGGTGAAGCGAACGGTCGGGCAGACGGACGAATGGTCAGGGACCAACGGAGCGAGAGCCTTCATCGGGTCCAACCACCCATGAAAGAAATCAGCTGGATCCGGCAGACTGGGTAAGGCCGGTGGACTGAACTGGCCCCAATTGATTGAGGTGGTTCCGCCCGTAGTGGGGTCCCCACCGGGCGACGGGTCGCCGCCACCATCGGGAAGCGATGCGGGGTCCTGGCCCTCAGTCGGTATGATGAGCGTCCCTGTAAATTGCGCCGGGGTCGGCACCGCCACAATGTCGGCCGGGGTCACCGGGTCGATGCTTGGATCTGGAAGACCCGTAGGATCACGCGCGTATTCGTCCGCCAACATCTTATTGAGAAGCTTCGCGGTGGCGTCGCTGGTCAGGTGATCGGTGGCCGCGAGCTTGCCTAGCTCTTGCTGAACCTGAACTTCAGTCTGCGTCGCGGGTAGCGGCGCTGACGGTGCTTCGGCGGGCTCAAGGGGGATGAACCGCCAAACGTGCGCGAACAGATCCACGCTAGAGCCGCCAGGGGCCGGCGTGCTCTGAATCGGCGAATAGATCCGACTATATACCCACTCCCAGCTCGCACCGTACTGATGGCGGCCGGCCTCGGAGAGAAACTGCCCGGCCTCCCAGGTGACGAGAGCCATGATGCCGTTGGCGTATTTTCGGATCGAATTTTCGGGAACATCGGCTGCAATCCAATCCCAATCGGACGGGGATGCGGAGCTGTCCTGCATTTGCGCGACCGCAACACGATCGCCGTCAGACGTCAGAATCCGGTAGGTGCCGGTGACAATCGCCTCGAACACCAGGCCCACCGCGTAACCTCGGGCTAGCCGGCCCACCACTGACCACCCAGTAGCTCCCGTCCCAGCCAATGCAGCTCGACGAATAGGCGACGCCAAACGCGTGCGGATCGCTCCAGCTTCCAGGCCGCTACCGGCACTATTGAGGCGCGACACGTACCGATCGACATTCGCGTTCTGAAACGACCAGTACGACGTGCCGTCAAGTGCGAAGCTTTCGCCAGGCAATGCAAGGACAGTCACAGACGAAGCGAGTCCAGCCGATAACCCCCTTAAGAATTTTCGACGCGTCACCATCGGGAAAATCCGAGTAGCAACGCCAAACCGCATGCGATTCCGAGCAGTAAAGCGGAGAAATAAAATATTGTGAGCTGGACCATGGAAAAAGGGCGGAAGTTTTGCTCCCGCCCCTCCCTTGCTGTTGCCGCTAGACGCCCTTCTTCATGGACGGGAACATTTTGCTTGAGATATTCTTGAGCATCGCGAAGCCGCCCATTGCCAGCATGATGGCCAGCATAACCGGCGTCGCGGCCGTGATCAGGTCTTGGACGATTCCAAGAAACCCGACGAACGGGTCAGCAGGCGTCGTGCCTTCGGCGAACGCCGCGACCGGGACGAGCGAAAGGGTCGCCACCACGGCGATTAGTCGTTTCATGATAGTCTCCAGATGGTTGTGATGCGCAAAAGGCGCGGGTCACGCCGAATTATTCGGCGGCTACTGCGACGACTGTCGCGGTCAGGTTAGGCGGCGCGCTGACCGCTGAAGCCCTGGGTCTTATCGACGACGCCGATCGCCGACGGCTCAACGCCAGTTTGCTCGATGAGAACTTCCAGACGACGGTGAACGACAGTCGTCGCTGCTGCGGAGCGGCCAAGCGCCTCTTGCGCCGTCCTCAGATAGGCGGGGATCTCCGCCCCTAGGCCGGTTTCAGCCGAGGCTTGCGACGCCTCTGTCTGAAGAGCCGACATCGCCGCCTTAGCTCGCTCAACGGCCTCTTCCGCATCGCGCAAGGCCAAGTAGACGCGTTTTCCAATGGAAATGAGATCTGTCACTTTGATTCCTCTTTCAGAATGGAAGGATGATCCGGCATATTCTTCCGAGAACAAAGAACATGACGGGGCTAGTGAGCCCTATGAAGAAGAACCGTCCGACAAGTTGCGGATCGATCTCCATCATTGCGCGTCACTCTTCGATCGCCAGCAACGACAGACGAAGGTCGGGCATGTCCCTGGGGCCGTTCGCGGTCTGCACGGTGCGGCGGAATTGCTTGCTGACGAGCTTGCATCGAATGTTAACATCCGAGCCGCGTTCGCCCAGGAGCTTTGCGCTCATCACCTGGTAGGTCGTGGGGTGCGAATACTCGTCCTTCGCCGGAACAACCACATCCGAATAAACTCGGGGCGGCCAGCGAGGATCACGGGACGGAACTTCACGTGCATACGCGATCTGTCCGACCAGGGTAACTTCTACATTAGAGACTTGCGCCACTTCGGTTCCTTTCCGTTGCTTCTAATGGTCTTCGTCAGCGTGAACCATGATTTGGATTTACGAGCCCATGCTTGCGCAATTCAGATCGAACGACAAGGGGTGCTGCCGGAGCATTTTCGCCCGAAAACGGGTAGTTCCGCTCTGAATGGAGCGTTTCCGCTCCGAACCGGGTCATTTTCCCCGTCGCCGGGGAGGAATCCCCAAAGGCGGGACATCTTCCCCGCCGGAATCTGCTACGTTGATTGCATGGAAGACGAACGCGGGCTCTTCGACCACGTGTACGAAGCCGCCGAGGCGGCAGCGATCGCGGAGGCAGTCGCCGAGGCGGAAATGATGACGGACAGCGCTGACGCTAGTTGCCTTATGGCGCAACCCTAGCGACAACTATTACGCTGTTTAGGTTCGCCCCGACCTAGCTGCAGGAGGGTTGGATAATGTCACCCCTAGGCCACGCATTTCCCGCCCTCGCAGTTTTCTTGGCGGTCTCTGCTCAGGCCGAGCCGTCCGGCCAGGCCGACATCTGGGATTTGTATCCGCGTCTCATGTGTCAGAACGAAGCGACCGTCTCTTGTCACGGCAACGACGAGCTTGGTGCTTCCTCGGAGATCACCTGCACCCCGGCCACGAAAGTCGAGAGCATGGTTATCGACTTCCGCAGCGGGCTAATCCAATCACCAGGTTATCCGGACGCACATATTGCGGCGAAACTGAGCGCCTACTTAGGGCCGTTCGAAGACCACGGCGGATTTCATTTCACGAGTGGCAGCGCGACTATGCGCTTCGGTAAGGTGCGACACGTATTCGAAGGGACTTCCGCCTCGATAACGGCCTACAGGATTGGGGTTGGGCCTCAAGGCGGAAACCTTACTCGTTTCACATGCCAACCCATTAATTGAATTTACAGGCAAATTACACCAAATTTAATTTGATGATTCGTCTGGTTAGTTGCATGTATCGCCGCATTGACATCAATACTATATCGGATCCAGGGCAGTTAGTTACGACCACGTCCCTTTTATCGGCTATTGCCATGAAGCGGCCTAAGTTCTTGCGGAATTCCGCGTATTTCACGCGGACAACAAAATTATACGCCACGACGGCTCCTCCATCGACGGTAACCATCGAGACCGACGCGCCAGGCGAACGTGACGATGAGCAGCTCAAGGGCCGCGCCGCCCGACATTTTCATCCCAGTCAGCGCGAGCTCTCGCTCCCCAAGGGCGAATGAAAGAGACGAGCATGCGAAAGAGAATGCGAATACGATGAGGAGATTGCGGACCATCTTTCGCCTCATGCGACCAGAAGTTCTTGCCAGCTGCGCACTGGGTTCCAACCGCTGATCGCGATCGAACTTTCGAAGTGTACCCCCTCGCCCATCTTGCGTGCTCGAATATCCACTCCTGTTGCATTTAAAATATTATTCACGATGCGGCGAGAGGTTCGTGGCTTCTCCCGAATACTCGCCCAAACATCAACCCCAGCCTCCCACATTGCCAATACTTCGCGATCACGCTTTCTCTCAAGAACACCCATCGTTTCCGCTCCATTTTCATAATCAACGATGTCTTCAAGACTATATATTATTCTTTGCTGAGCGTAAATATCTCGGAAGTCCAAGGATAGGGAGTTGGCAAGCGGTTCGGGTAGGTCGGCGAAACGCCGATAGCCCAGATCGCGAGCCAACTGCTCGAGCCTCTCGGCGATCTTTGAAACAACGCAATCATAACCTACTCGGCGACGCCGATATCTCGGCGCTGAGCCCGGAGGCAAGGCTGGCCAATGTATAAGGCTGAAGTCCTTGGCACGCTGACAGACGATACGAGCGCCGGTCCAGAACGAAATGTTGCGCTCCTCAAGCGTGAGCATCTCGCTACGATGCCGATACTCGTAGCGCACTAAACCTTCAGCTTCATCGTGAAGCGCGGGAACGGCCTTAAGCCTAGGGCAGTGGCCCACCACTACCATTTCATTTTGCTTGCAATATAGCACAGCGCCCCATCGCCGCCCCGGCCCGCACGACAACGAGGTCTCGCCATCGCGATTCCACCGCCTGACAGCGCGGTTCGAGTAGATCCCCCCACGCGCTTGATCGACGTGCCGTAGGAGCGCAATCGCCTGATCTTGCCCGAGTGTTTGAATGTGCGTGGTGAGGTCGAGTCGCTGGACAAGCGCTTTTGAAAGGGCCTCGTAGACCAACCGCTTGAATTGCTCAGCAGGAACCCGCGCCTCTAACCGGCACCACAGTTCGCTGAGGAACGGTTCAAAACCAGCCCATACGCCCGCGAGTAGCCCCTCGCACTGCGGAAGGTACAGATTTTGGCCGGTCCCTGCTTTGGCCGGGGAACCCTCCAGAATGATCCACTGACCATCGTCCGCCCTTTCCGGTTTTACCGCCCAGCCGCCACGCCAACTTTCGAGACGTAGTCGGGAGAAACGGGCAACGACCCTGTCGCTCACCTCCCCATCCGCGCTGACTCCGACGAACATGGCACCAAGCGGCATTGGCAAGTGGTCCCACGGGATGCGCAGACGGACGGTATCGAATCCGCCCGCCTCACTTAACTCCAGATGCGAGGGCCACGATTGGCCAACATGGGGGGGTGCTACAGACCACCCCCCTTCCAACGCCGCCGTCATGCGGACCGCCCGAGCAGACCTGCGGCCGCAGCGCCAGCGGCAACAGGCACGCCCCTGAGCGACAGCTCGGCCTCGATCTCGCAAGCGACCAGAAGCATCGCGTCCACCTGGGCCAACTTGCCCATGAGCCGCAAAGCGCGACCGGATGCGAACAGCGCGTGAAGGGACAACAATTCGCCGGTTGGCGCTTTGCGCAGCTCAGCGCGACGCGCCCCAGAACCCTCAGGGAACAGGTTGCGCGGACATTCTGCGGACAGTGGGAACGGACCAGGTCCGTCAGTTTCAGCCAAACCCTTATGGGGCTTGGCGCACCCGACAGGATTCGAACCTGTGGCCTTTGCCTTCGGAGGGCAACGCTCTATCCAGCTGAGCTACGGGTGCTTCCGCCTTGCGGAAGCGCGGTCTTAGCCGAAAGGCCGCGCCTGCGCAAACGGGTCTTTGTGGTTCCTGGGCTCAGCCTTTCGCCAGATAGACGAAGCGCAGCACGAACAGCCCCGCCAGGATCAGCAGCAGCCAATCGGCCTTGGTGATCTTGCCGGTCAGCAGGCGCAGCACCGCGTAGCTGGTGATGCCGAACGCCAGGCCATTGGCGATCGAGAAGGTCAGTGGAATGGTGATCAGGGTCAGGAAGGCCGGGATCGCCACGGTCGGGTCGGCCCAGTCGACGTCGACCAGCGAGCCGATCATCAGCGCGCCCACCAGGATCAGGGCCGGCGCCGTGGCGGCGGCCGGGATGGCCTGGACCAGCGGCGCGAAGAACAGGGTGACCAGGAACAGGATCCCGACCACCACCGCCGTCAGGCCGGTGCGCCCGCCGGCCGTCACGCCCGAGGCGCTCTCGATATAGCTGACCACCGTCGAGGTGCCGGCGGCCGCGCCCACCATGGTGGCGGCCGAATCGGCCAGCAGGATGCGGTTCAGGCGCGGGATCGAGCCGTCGGGAGCCTGCAGGCCGGCCTTCTTGGTCACCGCGACCAGGGTGCCGACATTGTCGAACAGGTCGACGAACAGGAAGACGAAGATGATCTCCAGCAGGGCCAGGCCCATGCCGCCCTGCAGGTGGAAGGCGCCGGCCACGTCCATCTTGAAGGCCGTGGCGGTCAGCTCCGCGAGGCTGGACGTGGCCGGGGCGATCTTGGCCAGGCCCAAGGCCCAGCCGGCGGCGGTCGCCAAGAGAATGCCGATCAGGATCGCGCCCTTGACCCGCCAGGCCTGCAGCACGGCGATCAGGATCAGGCCCATGATCGCCACCGCGGCGGTCGGGGTGGTCAGGTCGCCCAGAGCCACGGTGGTGGCCGGATTGGCGACGATGATGCCGGCTTCCTTCAGGCCGATGAAGGCGATGAACAGCCCGACCCCGGCGGCCACGGCCGAGAACAGCGGCTTGGGAATCGCCGCCACGATCATCTGCCGCACGCCCACCAGGGTCAGGATCAGGAAGGCCACGCCCGACAGGAACACGCAGCCCAGGGCCACTTCCCACGACACGCCCATGCCCTTGACCACCGTGTAGGTGAAGTAGGCGTTCAGCCCCATGCCGGGGGCCAAGGCCAGCGGGTAGTTGGCGATCAGACCCATCAGGATCGAGCCGAAGCCGGCGGCCAGACAGGTGGCGGCGGCCACGGCGGCCACCGGCATGCCGGCCTCTCCCAGGATCGCCGGATTGACCACCACGATATAGGCCATGGTCATGAAGGTGGTGACGCCGGCCAGCACCTCGGTACGGACATTGGTGCCGTTGGCCTTCAGGCCGAAAACGCGTTCGAGCATGGTTTAGCGGCTCCGGCCAGGGGCGGTGGTGGCGGCGGTGGGAAGGGCGGCGGCGTAGCGGTCCCAGTGAGCGACCAGTTCGCGCGCGACGACGCCGCCGACCCGGAACGTGGCGTCGAAGCCGGCCTTCATGCCGTCCTCGTTGAACACGTGGGGCAGGCTCGGCTGGTCCCCCGGACCGCGCGAATAGTTGCTGGCGGTGCGCAGCACCAAAACGCGCTGGCGATCGATCTTGCCGCCATGGGCGTGGGCGTCGAGCACGTCGAGGATCCCCTGGTCTTCACAGTCTGTCATGGTGAAGCTTCCGGCCCCGTCGGTCCAGAGCTTGACCCAGTCCCGCGCCCACTGGGTACGTCGCGCGCCGTGCCAGAACCGCACCGTGCCCAGGGCGTCGCCCTGCAGCACGAATGGCGGCCGCAGGCCCTCGGGATCGTCCTTGTAAACCGCGCGCAGGCTCCGCAGCGCGGGTGAGTCCGGCAGCTTGAGATCGCGGGTCAGGCCGTAGGCCCAATCGACCAGGCCGCGATCCAGCGTCCAGACCATGGCGCTGGAACCCTCGGCCTTGCCCTTTACGTTGGGGCGCTCGGCGTCGTTGGAATAGAGGCCGTAGGGCCAGCCGTTCGGAATCTCGCGATCGTCGATCTCGTAGATCGGATCGGCGTCGACCACGTAGCGAGCCCAGGCGGCGCTGCCGACCGAGGCGGCCTGGGGATCGACCCCGGCGATGCCGCTGACGATCCAATAGGCCTTGGTGAGATCGAACTGGTCCGACAGGATCAGGGCCGCGACGCTCTCGCGGGTCCGGCCGCGCATGTCGCTGACGATGGCCAGCACGCCGTCGTCGGAATAGCGGGCGACGTGGCGGACGCCCGGGATCTTGATCTCATGCTTCAGCGGCCAACCCTCGACCCAGGGCTGGAACTCGCCGGCGAAGTCGCCGGTGTCGGCCCCGATCTCGAACGTGGTGACGATCACCACCTTGATCGGCATGCGATCAGCCGCTTGTGCCGAGGCCAGGCCAAGGCCGAGCGCCAAACTCAGCGCCAGGACGATTCGAAACCAAAAACCACGCATGCGAAGCCCCACCACAAATTCGCGGTGAACCTCCACCGATGCGGCCCGCGACGCAATCGGGGATCGTCGGCGAGGCCGACGCCGGTTTCCGCTGCGCGCCAGCGAGGCGGCGGCGCCCGATCCCTGGCTTCGAAACGTCGGGGGCCTCGCCTCCCAGCCGCGACGGTGGTTAGGGTGCCGGCGAATCGCCCCCGTTCGATCGCCTCTTGTTCGAAAGCCGTCCCATGCGCCCCTCGCCGATACGTCTCGCCCTGACCCTGCTGGTCCTCGCCGGCGCCCCGCTGCCCGCCGTGGCCGCCGACCTGCTGGACGCCAAGCCGCGCACGGCGGTGATCAGCGCCTTCCCGCCGGAGATGACGGCGCTGGAGGCGGCGACATCGGACAAGCACGCCTACACCGCCGCCGGCACGCGGTTCGTGACCGGCACGCTGGAGGGCAAGCCGGTGGTGCTGTTCCTCAGCGGCATCAGCATGGTCAACGCCGCCATGACCACCCAGAGCGCGCTGGACCGCTTCAAGATCGAGCGGATCGTGTTTTCGGGCGTGGCGGGCGGGGCCGATCCGGCCCTGGAGGTCGGCGACGTGGTCGCCCCCGAGCGCTGGGTCCAGTCTTCGGAGATGGCCTATGCGCGCGAGGTTCCCGGCGGTTTCGCCCCGACGCCGGGCCTGACCGACGGCCGGACGAACTTCGGCATGATGTATCCGCGCGCCGTGACGGTGACCCGCGATCCGGCCCCAGGCGAGGACGTGAAGCCCGAGGACCTGAAGGACTTCCCGGTTGATCCGGCCCTGCTGAAGCTTGCGCGCCGCAGCGTCGAGGGCCTGACCCTGAAGCGCTGCGCCGCCGACCAGTGCCTGACCAAGCCGCCAAAGGTGGTGGTCGGCGGGGTGGGCGGCTCTGGCCCGGTGTTCGTCGACAACGCCGCTTTCCGGCAGTACGCCCACGACGTGTTCGGGGCCCGGGTGCTGGACATGGAAAGCGCCGCCGTCGCCCAAGTGGCCTATGTGAACAGGACGCCTTTCATCGCCTTCCGCAGCCTGTCGGACCTGGCCGGCGGCGATCCCGACGGCAACCAGTTCCCGGTGTTCCTGAAGTTCGCGGCGGAGAACTCGGCCACGGTGGTCCGGGCGTTCGTGAAGGCGCTGCCTTAGGTCTTCAGCGGATCCTTCGCGTTCGGATCGCCATAGGTCAGCGATACGAACACGTCCTCCAGGTCCGGGTCTTCGGTCGCGATGTCCTTGATCTTCATGCCCTCGGCGCGGACCGCGGCTAGCACCTGCTCGACGCTGGATTGGCCGGTGCGATACGAGACGCTGAACGCCCCGGCCCCCCGCAGCTTTGTCTCGAAGCCTGGCAGCAGCGGGGCGGCCGTCACCGGCTCCTCCGGCGTGACCACGACATTGCGGATGTCCATGCGGCTCAACAGCTTGGCCGTGGGCTCGTTGACCACGACCTCGCCGCGATTGACGATGGCGATCTGGTCGCAGAGCTCCTGAGCTTCTTCCAGGTAGTGGGTGGTGAGGACGATCGTGACGCCGAGCTGGTTCAGGCCCGTGACATAGCTCCACAGCTGGCGGCGCAGCTCGACATCGACGCCGGCGGTCGGCTCGTCGAGGATCAGCACCGGCGGCTGGTGGACCATGGCCTTGGCCACCATCAGCCGTCGCTTCATGCCGCCCGACAGCTGGCGCACATAGGCGTCGGCCTTGTCGCCCAGGCCCAGGGCGTTGAGCAGTTCGTCGGTGCGACGCTCGTTCTTGGGCACGCCGTAGAAGCCGGCCTGCACCTCCAGCGACTCGCGGGGCGTGAAGAAGACGTCGGCGGCCAGTTCCTGCGGCACCACGCCGATCGCCGCGCGGGCGTCGCGCGGCCGCTCGTCGATGTCGCGGCCCCAGATCCTCACCGTGCCGCTGCTCTTGCGGGTCAGGCCGGCCAGGATGTTGATGAAGGTCGACTTGCCCGCGCCGTTCGGACCCAGAAGCCCGAAGATCGAGCCGCGTGGCACTTTCAGGTCGATCCCGTTGAGGGCTCGCTTCTCCGGCGCGGTCTTGCTGGCGGGATAGGTCTTGAACAGGCCTTCGGCTTCGATCGCGTAGGCGGGCAGGTCCATGGAGCGTCCAGATCGGAAAAGGAACACGCCGCGCGAATTGACGGCGCCGCGACTGGTCGCATAGGTATGCCTGCATCGCCGCCACGCCAAGGCCGCGTCTGGATTTCAAAGGTTTTCGAAACATGGCGCGCAAGGCCAAGTCCACCTCCGCTCTCGACGCCCTGCCCGGATCGGCGACGTCGGAACCGGCGACGGCTCCGACGGGCATGGACACCTTGGCCTATCCGGGCTCCGCGCCCGAAACCGTCATGGTCCGCTCGCACCGCATCGCCTGCGACGGCGTCGGCGGGGCCCTGGGCCATCCGCGCGTCTGGCTGGAGATGGGCGCGGCCGGTTTCGTCGACTGCTCCTATTGCGACCGCCGCTTCGTGGCCTCCACCGCCGCCGGCCACGACGAGGACGAACAGCTGGCCCCGGGGGTCTACGAAGGCTCCGGCGGCCACTAAGCGCGCTCCGCGATGACCGACGTCGTCCCCTCGACCCGCGCCGAATCCCTGGCCAAGGCCTGGGAGGCCGCCGAGTGGCCGCACGAGGCCCCGGTGCTGCGGGCCATCGCCATGCCGTCCGACACCAACCCCGAAGGCGACATCTTCGGCGGCTGGCTGCTGTCGCAGATGGACCTGGCGGCGGCCTCGATCGCCTTCCACCGCGCGGCCGGCCGCTGCGCGACCATCGCCATCGACGGCATGACCTTCATCAGCCCGGTGTTCGTCGGCGACGAGGTCAGCCTGTTCGCCAAGGTCGTCCATGTGGGCCGCACCTCGCTGAAGGTCGAGGTCGAGGCCTGGCGGCGCCGCCGCGACGGCGAGCAGGCCCACAAGGTGACCCAGGGCGTCTTCACCTTCGTGGCGATCGGCGAGGACCGGAAGCCTCGGCCGCTGCCGTAACCTTCCGGGAGCGCATTGACTCCCTCGCCGGCCCCCGTATTTTCCGCGCCGTTCGCGTGACTGGCGCTAGTGATGGGGAACCATCGGGGAGCGCGAACCGGCGAGCTTTCATTAGAAAGCTCGCTTGCTTGAAGGCTTGCGAGCGGACGCAAAACCGGCGTCCACTTTTGCTGCTCGCAAGCTCGCCGCGCGCCTGGGCTCCTTGAAACCGTCTCACCAGACCTGGAGTCCGCCATGCCCGCCGCCCCCGACTATCCGTCCGCCCCCGATCTCGTCGCCCCCAAGCGGGCCCTGCTGTCGGTCTCCGACAAGACCGGCCTGGTCGAGGCCGCCCAGGTCCTGCACGCGGCCGGGGTCGAACTGGTCTCGACCGGCGGCACCAAGGCGGCCATCGCGGCGGCCGGGATCCCGGTCAAGGACGTCTCGGACCTGACCCAGTTCCCCGAGATGATGGACGGCCGGGTCAAGACCCTGCACCCCATCGTCCATGGCGGGCTGCTCGGCGTCCGCGACGCGCCCGAACACGCCAAGGCCATGGCCGACCACGGCATCGGCGGCATCGATATCCTGTATGTGAACCTCTATCCGTTCGAGGCCACGGTCGCGAAGGGCGGCAGCTACGCCGAGTGCGTCGAGAACATCGACATCGGCGGCCCGGCCATGATCCGTTCGGCGGCCAAGAACCACGGCTATGTCGCGGTCTGCACCGACCCGTCTGATCTGGCCGAGGTGCTGGCGGCCGTGGCGGACACGGGCGCGACGACGCTTGCCCTGCGCAAGACGCTTGCCGCGCGCGCCTATGCCCGCACCGCGACCTATGACACGGCCATAGCGACCTGGTTCGCCAAACAGGTCGAGGGGACGCCGGCTGCCGGTGGAATCGGCGGCATGTTTGACGCGCCGAAAATCCACGAGGACGGCCGCCCACAGAATCGCGCCGCCTTTTTCGCGGCGGTCGCCGATCTGCTGGGCGATACGAATGGCGAAGACTTTCCGGCCCGCAAGGCCATCGCCGGCGAGCTGCGCCAGGTGATGCGCTACGGCGAGAACCCGCACCAGAAGGCGGCGTTCTATGCGTTCCCCAACCCGCGCGTCGGCGTGGCCACGGCCACCCAGCTGCAGGGCAAGGAGCTCAGCTACAACAACATCAACGACACCGACGCGGCCTTCGAGCTGATCGCCGAGTTCGACCCGGCCGATGGTCCAGCCGTGGCGATCATCAAGCACGCCAACCCGTGCGGCGTGGCGGTCGGCGCTTCGCAACGCGAGGCCTACGAGCGGGCGCTGGCCTGCGACCCCACCTCGGCCTTCGGCGGCATCGTGGCGGTGAACTCGCGCCTGACCCGCGAAGCCGCGTTGCAGATGGTCGAGATCTTCACCGAGGTGGTGATCGCGCCCGAAGCCGACGACGACGCCATCGCGGTGTTCGCCGCCAAGAAGAACCTGCGCCTGCTGGTGACCGGCGGCCTGCCCGACGCCCTGTCGACCGGCGACACCTTCAAGTCGGTGGCCGGCGGTTTCCTGGTTCAGTCCCGCGACGACGCCCGGATCAAGGCGTCGGACCTGAAGATCGTCACGAAGCGCCAGCCCACGGACGAGGAAGTGCGCGACATGCTGTTCGCCTTCACGGTCGGCAAGCACGTCAAGTCCAACGCCATCGTCTACGCCCGCGCCGGCCAGACCCTCGGCGTCGGGGCCGGTCAGATGAACCGCAAGGATTCGGCCCGGATCGCCGCCCTCCGCGCCGCCGACTTCGGCCTGGACCTGAAGGGCTGCGCCTGCGCGTCCGAAGCGTTCTTCCCGTTCGCCGACGGCCTGATCCAAGCGGCCGAAGCCGGGGCGACGGCGATCATCCAGCCGGGCGGCTCGATGCGCGACCCCGAGGTGATCGAGGCCGCCGACAAGCTGGGCCTGACGATGGCCTTCACCGGCGTGCGCGTGTTCCGGCACTAGACGGCGATCGAAGGCGACCCGCCGCGAGCGCTTCGCGACGGGTCGCGCCCAGGGGGCGCTTCGAATGGACTGGTCAGGGCGCGGGCCTGTCGCTAGTGCTTGCGCGGAAATCCTGGATACGAGTTCAGATGTTCTCCAAGCCCCGCGCCGATCTCGTTCCCAATACCGCCGCCTATGAAAACGAACCCTTGGTCAAGGCCACGGGTTTCCGGGAATATGACGCGCGCTGGCTGTTCGGACCCGAGATCAACCTACTGGGCGTGCAGGCCCTGGGCCTGGGCCTGGGCACGTACATCCACGAGCTGGGCCAGTCGAAGATCGTGGTCGGCCACGACTTCCGCTCCTATTCCAGCGCGATCAAGAACGCCCTGATCTTGGGCCTGATCAGCGCCGGCTGCGAGGTGCACGACATTGGCCTGGCCCTGTCCCCCACCGCCTATTTCGCCCAGTTCGACCTGGACATTCCCTGCGTGGCCATGGTCACCGCCAGCCACAACGAGAACGGTTGGACCGGCGTGAAGATGGGCGCCCAGAAGCCCCTGACCTTCGGGCCCGACGAGATCGGCCGCCTGAAGGCGATCGTGCTGGGCGGCGCCTTCGTCGAACGCGACGGCGGCAAGCTGATCCGGGTCGCGGGCGAGGCCGAGCGGTACATCGCCGATGTCGCCAGGCGGGCCCAGATCACCCGGCCGCTCAAGGTGATCGCCGCCTGCGGCAACGGCACGGCCGGCGTCTTCGCGGTCGACGGCCTGCAGCGCATGGGCGTTTCCGAGGTGATCGGCATGGATGTCGAGCTCGACTACACCTTCCCGAAATACAATCCGAACCCGGAAGACGCCGAAATGCTGCACGCGATGGCCCAAGCCGTCCGAGAGCACGGGGCCGACCTGGCGTTCGGTTTCGACGGCGACGGCGACCGCTGCGGCGTGGTCGACGACGAGGGCCAGGAGATCTTCGCCGACAAGATCGGCTTGATGCTGGCCCGTGACCTGGCGCCGCTGAACCCCGGCGCCACCTTCGTGGTCGACGTGAAGTCCACCGGACTCTACGCCACCGACCCGATCCTGGCCGCCCACGGCTGCAAGGTGGTCTACTGGAAGACCGGCCACAGCTACATCAAGCGTAAGAGCGCCGAGGTGGGCGCCCTGGCCGGCTTCGAGAAGAGCGGCCACTTTTTCATGAACGGCGCGCTGGGCTACGGCTACGACTGCGGCCTGACCGCGGCGGCGGCCATCCTGGCCATGCTGGACCGCAATCCCGGCCAGAAGCTGTCGGACATGCGCAAGGCCCTGCCCGCGGCCTTCACCTCGTTGACCATGAGCCCGCACTGCGGCGACGAGGTGAAGTACGGCGTGGTTGACGACGTGGTGAAGGAATACCAGGACCTGTTCGCGGTCGGGGGTTCGATCCTGGGTCGCAGGATCACCGAGGTGATCACCGTCAACGGCGTTCGCGTGCACCTGGAAGACGGTTCTTGGGTGCTGGTTCGCGCCTCGTCCAACAAGCCCGAGATCGTGGTGGTGGTCGAGAGCACACAGTCGGCCGACGACATGCGCGCCCTGTTCCGCCAGGAAGTGAAGCCGCGCCTGGGCGACCGCGTCGGCAAGTACAACCAGGAAATCTGAGGCCCGAAAACCATGCTCAGCGCGGACTGGGGCGCCAAGGTCGCCACCGACTCGAAGGTGTTCAAGCCTTCCGGGCCCGGCCCTTTCCCGGTCGCGCTGATCCTGCACGGTTGCGGCGGCAAGACGCCCTTCCTCGAGACCTACGCCCAGGTCGCCGTGGAGGCCGGCTGGGCGGCGGTGGTGGTCGACAGCCTCAAGCCGCGCGGCATGTCGACGATGGACGGCAAGCTGTTCGTCTGCACGGGCGTGGCGTTGCAGGGCCTCAAGCGCTCGGGCGACATCTTCTCCATGCTGACCTGGCTGGAGACCCAGCCCTGGGCCGATTCCGAGCGCGTGTTCCTGGCTGGGTGGAGCCATGGCGGCTGGTCGATCATGGACAGCTACGCGATCGGCGTGAACGCCGCCCGGGCCACCGGGATCGTCGACGCCGATCCCTTGAAGCTGCGCACCCGCGTCAAGGGCGCCCTGCTGGTCTATCCGTACGCCGCCTATCCGTCCCTGACCTCCAGCCGGGGCTGGAGCGTCCAGGGTTCGGAGGCCCCCAAGGTATTTTCGGTCGTCGGCGGCAAGGACCAGGTCGTCGGTTGGAAGTATCCGCGCAACGCGCTCGACCGGCTGCGACGCGACGGGCTGGCGGTGGACACCGCCTTCTATCCGGACGCCACTCACGCCTTCGACGACGATCGCGCCAATGACCCGCGCGCCAGGTATCGCCCGGATCTCTTCAGCCAGACCCAGGCCTATTTCGCCAACGCCCTAGGCGTCGCGCGAACGCTCTAGGCTCGTCCGAGGCGCCCTTACTCCCGCCAAGATTGTGGCGCGGTCGATTGTGTGCCAGGGTCGCTCCATTCAACGGGAGGCCCTCCATGAAGCTGGCGCCGATCGCGCGAGCCGCGCTCGCCCTCACCCTCTTGCTGCCAGCCCTGGCGCCCGTCGCCTGCGCGCCCGTGGCTCCACTCTCCAATCCCGTCGCCCAGGTCAACGCCGCCAGCCTGAAGGCCCAGACCCTGTCGCTGCTGGACGTGGCCGGCGATCCCTACCCCAGTCACGCCGCCGAGGTCGCGGCCCTGACGGCCCGGATCGACGCGGCGGCCAGCGCGGCCGCGGCCGATCCGCTCAACACCTTCTCGGCCCGGCAATGGTCGGTGCTGCGCGACCCGAACCGGGCGCTCTACGGTGGGACGGTCGCCCTGTGGCAAAGCCAGGGCACGCTGAGCCCGGCCTTCCGAGACCAGAAGAAAATCCAGATCGGACGGGCCTTCGACTACATCCTCTGCCTGGAGGCCAACAAAGGGCGGGCCACGTCTTGCGGCGCGATGGTGGAGGGCGGCGCATGAGCCAGTTCGACGATTTCCTGGCCGCCGCGCGGGCCAATCTCACGGTGCTGGGCAAGGACAGCTTCGAGGGCTATTCCGCCGAGGTCAAAGCCATGGCTCAGGCCGCTCTCGACAAGGCCAAGGTCAATCTGCAGCTCTGGACCGCGCAACTGGCGACGGGTCAGTTGAGCGAGGCCGAGTTCAAGAACCTGGTGCAGGGTGAGACCGACCTGACCGAAATCGCCGGCTACACCGCCGCGGGCATCAGCCAGGCCGAGGCCCAGCGCCTGCGCGACGCCGTGACCCTGACCGTGATCAACACGGCGCTCGACACCTTTCTCAAGCCCGCGCCGCCGCCTTGATCAGGCCTCTTGATCAAGCCTCTTGATCAAGCCACGGCGGTCGCCGGTCGGGGCGAACGGCGCAGCGGCATCGGTCCGCGATAGGCCAGCCGCCACAGCCATTCCAGCGGTCCCATGGTGAAACGCGCCATCCACCAACGCGACCACAGGATCTGCAGCAACCAGATCGCCGCCGTCGCCGCGGCCAGAAACGGCCGATCGACCTTGCCGAACAGGCCAGGACCGCGACCGCCGTACAGGAGGGTGGTCATCAGGATCGACTGGGTCAGATAGTTGGTGAAGGCCATCTGGCCCACCGGCGCCAGCATGGCCGGGATCGCCTTCCAGGCCCTGGTCCGGGCGGCCAGCACCATCAGGCTCACATAGCCCAGGCTGACGACCGGCGCGGTGGCGCTCTGCAGCCAGCGGGCCATGGCGCGCGGCGCCCAGGGATGGGTCGGCAACAGCATGTACAGCGTCTCGGCCAGGCCCACGATCGCCATGGCTCCCAGGCCCGCGCCGATCAGGCCCTGGTAGACGCCCGTCGAGGCCTTGCCTGTCAGAACCCCCAGCTTGTAGAGGCCCATGCCGATCAGCATCAGCGACAGCACCAGCAGCGGCCAGGTCTGGGGCCAATGGGCGAATCCGTTGAAGACGAAATCCCAATAGTCCTTGGCGTTCTGAACGAACGACTGGGTGAAACTCCCGGCGTACTGAGCGCTGTCGGCGTGGATAACGGCCATGAATTTCTCGAGCGCGGCGGCCGGCGGATCGCCGCCCCCCTCGGCCGCGTGCCGCAGCAGGTTCCAGGCGCCCCAGACCGACAGCGCCAGGTGCAGGCCGATCCCCGCCTGCAACAGGCGCTTGGCGGACCAGCCCCGCGCCCACATCGCCAGCAGACCGACGATTGCATAGGTGTTGAGCACGTCGCCCTGCCAGATCACCAGGCCGTGGAACAGGCCGATGGCCAGCATGCTGACCAGCCGCAGGATCAGGATCTTGCGCCGGTCCGCATCCTCGGGGCCCGGGCCGCCCTCGCCGCCGACCAGCAGGATCGAGGCGCCGAACAACATGGCGAACATCGAATAGAACTTCTGCTGGAAGAAAACCTGCGTCACCCACCAGACGGCCACCGAGTCCGGCGCCATGCCCAGCGGCCAAAGCGTCAGGCTGGTGGCCACGTCGTGCGGCTGGGCCGCGATCGGGATGTTGCAGAGCAAGATGCCCAGCACCGCCAGACCCCGCAGCGAGTCCAGCAGAACAATACGATCCTTGACCATGCACGCCCCCCAACGCTTACCGGCGGCGATCCTGTACCGTTCGGGCGCGAGCGACAACCCTGGGTTTTGGCCTTCGGGGGACCGCAAGCGTCTCCGACCGGGACACGCGCATGTGCGTGTCCCGACCCAGGTCTAGGAGGCGCTCGCCAGTCCCCTCAACGCCGCGTTGGCGATGGTCAGCTTGGCGAAGGTCCAGCCGCCGCCGGCCTGTTCGATGTCCTCGACCGTGCGCTTGGCGGCGCGGACGGCTTCGGTGCGCAGGGCCGCCCACGAGGTCACCGCCGCCTTGGCCGAGGTTTCGTCCTCGCCGGCCTGGGCGTTGGCGGCGAACTTCAGCACCGCCTGGGTGATCGCGGTCTGCTCGCTGAGCATGTCCTCGATCAACCGGCGAACCGCCAGGCGCTCGAAGGCGTCTCCGCCGACGAACGAACCGGCCGCCGAGCGCAGGCGGTCGAAGCCGAAGGCCGAGCCGACCTGATGATAGAGCCGGGCGACGTTCTCGACCGACCAGCTGGAGGCGTTGCCCAGGTCCACGAGGTCGGCCGCTGTCGTCACCGGCTGAAGGACCGCCACCGCCTGGGCCAGGGCCTCGGGCGCGCCGTCGGCGACATAGGCCTTGGCACGCTTGGCCGCGGCCTTCTGCTCGAACGGCGACAGGATCGAGGTTCCCAGGGCCGACAGGGCCTTCACCGAAGGTCCATAGGCCTCGACCAACTGCTTGACGGTCGACTTGTCCTTGAACGCCCGGCGGGCCAACCAGAAGGTCAGGCTGCGCAGGGCGTAGGCCAGGGCCTTATACAGCGCCAGCTGCCCGCCGGCCGAGGCCTTGCCGTCCAGGGCCGAGACCTGGTCCCAAAGGGCGTCGATCCCGAGGATCTCGCGCGCGGCGGCGAAGGCCACGACCAGGGCCGTGGTGTCGCAGCCGGCGGCGGACCGCAGGCGGCTCGGGAAGGTTGGGCCGCAGATGTTGATCATCTGATTGTCGAGCACCGTGGCGATGATCTCGCGCCTCAGGCGGTGCTGCTGCATGGCGTCGCCATACTGGCCCAGAGCCGGCGGGAAATAGCCCTTCAGCGTCGCCTCGAACCACGGATCGTCCGGCGCCTGCGAGGCGACGATGTCGTCGAACAGGTCGATCTTGCCATAGGCCAGCAGCACGGCCAGTTCCGGCCGGGTCAGCCCGCCCCTTCCGCCTTGAGGGCCGGCCTTGGCGCGGTCAGCCAGCGCCGCGGCTTCGGGCAGGCCCTCGACCTTGCGGTCCAGCCGTCCCTTGGCTTCCAGCGCCGCCATGAACTGGGCGTGGGACTCGACCTCGGAGACCGCGTCGCTTTCCATCAGCGACAGGGCCAGGGTCTGGTCGTAGTTGTCGGCCAGGACGTGGCTCGCCACGTCGTCGGTCATGGTCGGCAGGAGCTGGTTGCGAGCCTCGCGGGTCAGGACGCCGCCGCGTTCCAGGATCCCGGTCAGGATCTTGATGTTGACCTCGTGGTCGGAGCTGTCGACCCCGGCCGAGTTGTCGATGGCGTCGGTATTGATGTGGCCGCCCGCCCCTCCCGCGCCCATCTGGGCGAACTCGATGCGGCCCGCCTGGGTGACGCCCAGATTGGCGCCTTCGCCCACCACCTTGACCCGCAGGTCGGCGCCGTTGACGCGAATGGCGTCGTTGGCCTTGTCGCCCGCATCGGCGTGGCTTTCGGTCTTGGCTTTCACATAGCCGCCGATGCCGCCGAAATAGAGCAGCTCGGCCCGAGCCTTGAGGATGGCGGTCAGCAGCTCGCTGGGCGCGACCGTCTCGGCCTTGAGATCCAGCATCGCCCTCACTTCAGGCGACAGCGGGATCTGCTTGAGCGTCCGCGGGAACACGCCGCCGCCCTTGGAGATCAGGCTCTTGTCATAGTCGTCCCAGGACGAGCGCGGCAGCTTGAACATCCGGTCGCGCTCGGCCCACGAGGTCGCGGGATCCGGATCGGGGTCGAGGAAGATGTGGCGATGGTCGAAGGCGGCCAGCAGGCGGGTCTGCTTGGACAGCAGCATGCCGTTGCCGAACACGTCGCCGCTCATGTCGCCGACGCCGACCACGGTGAAGGGCTCGGTCTGGATGTCCTTGCCCAGCTCGCGGAAGTGGCGCTTGACCGCTTCCCAGGCGCCGCGCGCGGTGATGCCCATGACCTTGTGGTCGTAGCCCACCGACCCGCCGGAGGCGAAGGCGTCGCCCAGCCAGAAGCCGTAGTCCTCGGCCACCCCGTTGGCGATGTCGGAGAAGGTGGCCGTGCCCTTGTCGGCGGCGACGACCAGATAGGGGTCCTCCCCGTCATGGATGATCACGCCCGCCGGCGGGACGATCCTGTTGTCGGCGTCGATGTTGTCGGTGATGTCCAGCAGGCCCGACAGGAAGGTCTTGTAGGCGCGGATCGCCTCGGCCTGGATGGCGTCGCGATCGCCGCCGCGCGGCAGGTTCTTGGGGAAAAAGCCGCCCTTGGAGCCGACCGGCACGATGACCGCGTTCTTGACCTGCTGGGCCTTCACCAGACCCAGCACCTCGGTGCGGAAGTCGTCGCGGCGGTCGCTCCAGCGCAGACCGCCGCGAGCGACGGGTCCGAAGCGCAGGTGCACACCCTCGACATGCGGGGCCGAGACATAGATCTCGCGATACGGCTTGGGGGCCGGCAGGTCTTCGAGCTC